>OJBR01000477.1_pt1 | contig 17546 bp, 16 predicted proteins | sample 1591161 | NCBI WGS metagenome assembly OJBR01 (sample SAMN05416803, study PRJEB24817) | seawater metagenome | isolation source: Sea water | place: Canada:Atlantic | collected 2013-07
GTTTGTTGGGTATTTATACAAGGTAGAGCCTTTGTCATGTGGTTGTTCCACATAAAAAGGCGATAACGCCGTAAAAATGACCAACAAACGCTGTCCGAAGGATCCGTCTCAAAGCGCTTTTCTCTTTGTTGAGTAATATTTGCTTAGAGTAACTAGGCTACACACTACTCGCCGCGATTAAAGCACTTTTATCTCGAACAGAATTTAACCGCGAAAGATCAACAGACCCTAGTCAATTATAAGAACAGAGAAGGAATAATTTATGTTTAGTCGTATCAAAGAAGATATCAATAGTGTCTTTGATAGAGATCCTGCCGCTCGTACTAGTTTTGAGGTTATCCTCAACTACCCGGGCTTACATGCAATTTGGATTCACCGATTAAGTTATAGGTTATGGTGTGCTAATTGGAAACTTTTAGCACGAGTAATATCTACGTTTTCTCGTTGGTTAACCGGGATTGAGATCCACCCAGGCGCTAAATTAGGTCGTCGTGTCTTTATTGACCATGGTATGGGTATTGTTATTGGTGAAACAGCTGAAGTTGGCAATGACGTTACGCTTTATCACGGCGTCACCTTAGGTGGAACTAGCTGGAAAGCAGGGAAACGTCACCCAACACTTGAAGATAATGTTGTTATAGGTGCTGGTGCGCAAGTACTTGGGCCAATAACTATTGGTAAGGGCGGAAAAGTTGGCTCTAACTCAGTTGTTGTTAAAGACTTGCCGGCTAATGCTACTGCGGTAGGTATTCCAGGTCGAATTGTACCAGATAAACACAGTAAAGATGAAAACCAGCAACGAGAAGAAGTTGCTAAAAAATATGGTTTTGATGCATATGCTGTATCACATGATAATCCGGATCCTGTTGCTAAAGCTATTGGTCGTTTACTTGATCACATGCACTTAATGGATGATAGGGTGAGTGAGCTTTGCAAAGAAATTAACACTTTAGGTGGCGATATTTGTCCTAAAAACCTGCCTGAATTACGAGTGGGCGAGTTTGTTGAAGATGAAAAGGCAGCTGCAGAGCGCCGTGAAAATAAAGTGGCAAGCTTTGATCCTGAAATCTAACATCCTCTTAAACGTAATAGTTGACTAAAACAGTCAACTATTACTTCTCGCATGACATATCATGGTGTATAATACCTGAGTAAACTACTAGGGTATTTACTTGACTAATCTGTAAGGTTATGTAAAATTGCGCATCATTTGCTATATAAGGCATGTACATTATGTTTTCTGCCAAATGGTTTTAATTTAGTCATCCTTCTAAATTGATGTTTTGAGTACACCAACATAGTGTTTGAGAGCAGATTATGAAACTTACTTCTAAAGGTCGTTACGCAGTTACTGCCATGTTAGACGTTACTATTCATGCAGTGTCTGGACCTGTATCTTTGGCTGATATTTCAGAGCGCCAAGGTATATCTTTGTCATATTTAGAGCAACTTTTTTCACGTTTACGTAAAGAAGGGCTTGTGACAAGTGTTCGTGGTCCTGGTGGCGGCTATCGCTTGGGCAGATGTTCAGCACAAATTGCAGTTGCAGATGTTATTTACGCTGTGAATGAGAGTGTTGATGCAACTAAGTGCTCGGGTAAAGGAAATTGCCAGGATGGAGAGCAATGCTTAACTCATTCCCTTTGGGAAGGATTAAGCCAACGTATTGAAGAATTCTTGAAAAATATCACTTTAGCTGAATTAGTTGCAAAAGGTGATGTACAAGCAGTTTCTAAACGCCAAGATAAATTACATATCAATGCTCACAAAAGCATAGCGTTAGAAACACTAATAACCACAAAAGATGTAATGAACGACTGGTCATAACTAGTCGCGTCGAATTAGATATTTACCATCGGAGAGAGTTAGCGAATGAAGCTTCCTATATATTTTGATTATTCAGCTACTACACCAGTAGATAAGCGCGTAGCAGAAAAAATGATGCAGTACATGACCAATGATGGTCACTTTGGTAACCCTGCATCTCGTTCACATAAATTTGGTTGGCAAGCTGAAGAAGCGGTTGATATCGCTCGTAATCAAATTGCTGAACTAATTAATGCTGACCCTCGTGAAATTGTTTTCACGTCAGGTGCTACCGAATCAAACAACCTTGCTATTAAAGGTGCTGCTAATTTCTATAATAAGAAAGGCAAGCACATTATTACCTGTAAGACTGAACATAAAGCGGTACTAGATACGTGTCGTGAATTAGAACGTCAAGGTTTTGAAGTGACGTATCTTGATCCTGAAGCGAACGGTTTAATTGACTTAAATAAACTTAACGACGCTATGCGTGATGACACTATTTTAGTAAGTATCATGCAAGTAAACAATGAAATTGGTGTTATACAAGACATCAGTGAAATTGGTGAAATGTGTCGTGCGCGTAAAATTGTCTTTCATGTTGATGCCGCACAAAGTGCTGGTAAAATTAATATCGACATGCAGCTATTGAAAGTTGACTTAATGTCAATTTCAGCACATAAATTGTACGGACCTAAGGGTATTGGTGCGTTGTATGTGAGTCGTAAGCCGCGTATTCGCTTAGAAGCACAAACACATGGTGGCGGGCATGAACGTGGTATGCGTTCTGGTACTTTAGCGACACATCAAATTGTCGGTATGGGCGAAGCATGTCGATTAGCTAAAGAAGAAATGGCACAAGACCAAGCACATGTAACAGCAATGCGTGACCGTTTATGGGCTGGCGTAAATAGCATGGAACAAGTGTTTATTAATGGTGATGCTGATAAACGTTACCCTGGTAACTTAAATGTTAGTTTCAACTTTGTTGAAGGTGAGTCACTCATCATGGCATTGAAAGATTTAGCTGTATCGTCTGGTAGTGCATGTACTTCAGCAAGTCTAGAGCCATCTTATGTACTGCGTGCATTAGGCTTAAATGATGAAATGGCGCATAGCTCAATTCGTTTTAGCTTTGGTCGTTTTACTACTGAAGAAGAAATTGATTACGCAATCGACCTTATTAAAAATGCAATTGGTCATTTACGTGATATGTCACCACTTTGGGAAATGTTCAAAGATGGTATCGATTTAGATTCAATTGAATGGGCTGGTCACTAAGCGCTCTTTATAAGAATAGCTTAGTAAACAACGCATTATTTTAAATAACATTTAGTGTCAAATAATTTGTTATCAGGTACGTACCTGAAGTTTTTTGACACAATCTAGGAGAGCAACATGGCTTACAGCGAAAAAGTACTAGACCATTATGAAAACCCTCGTAACGTTGGTTCAATGGATAAAAACGATCCGTCAGTAGCAACTGGCATGGTTGGCGCACCTGCATGTGGCGATGTCATGAAATTACAACTAAAAATTTCTGATGAAGGCATTATTGAAGATGCAAAATTCAAAACTTACGGTTGTGGTTCTGCAATTGCCTCAAGTTCATTAGTAACTGAGTGGGTAAAAGGCAAATCTATTGACGAAGCTGGTGAAATTAAAAACACTGCGATTGCTGAAGAATTAGCTTTACCACCGGTAAAAATTCATTGTTCTATTTTGGCAGAAGATGCTATCAAAGCAGCCATTGAAGATTATAAGTCTAAACAAGGTAAATAACGGAGAAAACAATGTCTGTTACCATGACTCCTGCAGCAGCTGAACGAGTGCAATCTTTCATGCAAAATCGTGGCAAAGGACTTGGCCTCCGTTTAGGTATTAAAACCACCGGTTGTTCAGGTTTAGCTTATGTGCTCGAATTTGTTGATGATTTAAATGAAGATGATCAATTATTCAACATTGACGATGTCAACATTATCATCGACGAGAAGAGTCTTGTTTATCTTGATGGCATTGAGCTCGACTTTGTTAAAGAAGGCTTGAATGAAGGCTTTAAATTCACCAATCCCAACGCTAAAGGTGAGTGCGGATGTGGTGAGTCGTTTAATGTATAATGTTTAAACGCTTTGCAACTTGATTCAATTACGGCGTTGAAAGTGCTCATTGACTAACGTCAACTCCGCGCTTTCGCCTTGTCTTTGAACCAAGTTCCTTCGAGTTTAAAACATTATTAAAATTAAGCTTATTATAGCAAGCTTTTTAGACCATTTTTTCTAGGTATAAGTAGTGAATTACTTTCAATTATTTAACATTGAAGCCTCTTTTGATGTCGACATTCAAGAATTGTCATCTAGCTATCAGACTTTGCAAAAGACTGTTCACCCTGACAAGTTTGCCCATTCATCAGAACAAGAGCAGCGTATTGCAGTACAAAAATCTGCACAAATCAACGACGCTTATCAAACGCTAAAGAATCCATTACAACGTGCTGAATATATACTTGTGCAGCGCGGCGTTGAAATGCCGAACGAACAGCACTCTTTCCAAGATACGGGTTTTTTAATGCGTCAAATGGAATTGCGTGAAATGCTTGAAGACGTTAAGTTTTCAAGCAATGTAGATGCAGCTTTAGCTGATGTACAAAATGTATTGTCGAGTGAATTCTCGCAACTTTCTCAAGTAATGAGAACACAGATTAGTGAAAATAATGCAGCATCGAACCTCGCTGCATGCGATAATTTACGTAAATTAAAGTTTTATCAAAAATTAAATGTTGAAGTAGACCGTCTTGAAGACAGTTTATTTGATGACTAGCCTGGCTAGCACACGTTTTAACAGACAAGACTTTTGAATACGCTAAGAAAAACACTTGAACTTAAACTTAAACTAAATCATTGAATTAACATCATGGCTTTATTACAAATTGCAGAACCCGGTCAAAGTACCGTTCCTCACGAACACAGATTAGCTGCAGGCATCGATCTTGGTACCACAAATTCCTTAATAGCAAGTGTACAAAGCGGTAACGCAAGTACCTTAAGCGATGATCAAGGCCGTGATATATTGCCATCCATTGTTAGCTATCAGGCAGACAATATTTTAGTTGGTCAAACAGCTCAAGCACTTAGCATCGAAGATGCTCAGAATACGATTACCTCTGCTAAACGCTTAATTGGTCGCTCGCTACAAGATATTCAAAGCAAATACCCCTCTTTACCTTATGATTTCTGTGGTGATGAAAACCATCCTGAAATTATGACGAGACAAGGTGCTGTTAACCCAGTCCAGGTATCGGCAGAAATATTAAAAAGTTTAAATTTAAGAGCGCAAGCCGCTTTAGGTGGAGAGCTTACTGGTGTTGTTATCACTGTGCCGGCTCATTTTGACGATGCTCAAAGACAAAGCACTAAAGATGCAGCAAAAATAGCGGGTATTAGTGTACTGCGCCTATTAAATGAACCAACAGCTGCTGCTGTAGCTTACGGCTTAGATTCAGGTCAAGAAGGTGTAATTGCTGTTTATGATCTAGGTGGTGGCACCTTTGATATTTCAATTTTACGTTTAAATAAAGGCGTGTTTGAAGTGTTAGCGACTGGTGGTGATTCTGCACTGGGTGGAGATGATTTTGATGTTGCTTTGGTTGATTATTTTGTTGAACAAGCGGGTCTTGTAAGACCTTTATCACCTTCACTAGAACGCCAATTAATGCAGCAAGCTTGTTTTGCTAAAGAGCAATTAACGGCTAAAGAACAAGTTGATATCACTATTTCACTTGATGATAATAGTGATTGGCAAACAAGTTTAACTAAAGCACAATTAAACGAACTTATTGGCTCTTTAGTTAATAAAACGTTACGTGCTTGTCGTCGCACGCTTAAAGATGCTGATATCACCATAGATGAAGTTATCGAAGTTGTTATGGTAGGTGGCTCAACTCGCGTACCATTAGTACGTAGCGAAGTTGAAAAACATTTTAATAAAAAGCCATTAACGTCAATTGACCCTGATAAAGTGGTCGCTATTGGCGCTGCAATTCAAGCGGATGTATTAGTGGGTAATAAACCTGATAGTGATATGTTATTACTTGATGTTACACCTTTATCTCTTGGTTTAGAAACCATGGGTGGCTTAGTAGAAAAAGTTATTCCACGAAATACCACAATCCCAGTTGCAAAGGCACAAGAATTTACCACGTTTAAAGATGGTCAAACAGCCATGGCTGTTCATGTATTACAAGGTGAGCGTGAATTAGTTGATGATTGTCGTTCTTTAGCACGCTTTGAATTACGTGGCATTCCTGCAATGACTGCTGGTGCGGCGCATATTCGCGTTACATTTAAAGTTGATGCAGATGGTTTGCTCTCTGTATCGGCAATGGAAAAATCTTCTGGTGTGGAATCAAGCATTGAAGTTAAACCTTCCTTTGGTCTTGATGACAACAAAATTAGTCAGATGATCAAAGATTCCATGAGCAATGCCGCAGATGATATGCAAGCACGTATGTTAAAAGAGCAACAAGTTGAAGCTTCGCGTGTTATAGAGTCGGTTCAAGCTGCTTTGTTAGCTGACAGTAAGTTACTTACTACCGATGAAGTAACGATAATTGAAAGCGCGATTAAGTCACTTGCTCAGGTTAGCCAAGGCCAAGAAGTTAAAGCGATAGAAAATGCACTCGATAGGTTAAATGACAGTACAGCAGTATTTGCTGAACGTCGTATGGACAGCTCAATTAGCCAAGCCCTTGCAGGTCAAGCAGTTGATAAAATGTAAATTATCTTTGATAAGATCCTGATTATACCCAAGCCACATGAAGATGCAGGTTTCAGCTGGAATTAGAAACGCCTTTAGGCAAGGCATTGATTGAAGAGAATAGTTATTCTATTGTCGAAATCAATAACGCAGCATAAAGCGTTTCTAAACCAGCCCTGCGAGGACGTCTGAGAGAACCATGTTCTTCGTTGCCTCCTTTTTTAAGGGAATAACCCTTAATAAAATGAGACGCCTTGATCATGAATCGTTCAGGCGTCCTGAAACACACATCTTCAAGTCGCTTGGGTATGTATTTAAGTTAGGCGTAAGCCTTGCAAGCAGAGAATAAATAAAATGCCAAAAATTATATTTTTACCTAATGAAGAATTATGCCCAGACGGTGCAGTAGTTGAAGCCGAAAAAGGCGAGAGCGTATTAAACGTTGCTTTAAGAAATGATATCGGAATCGAACATGCTTGTGAAAAGGTATGTGCCTGTACTACCTGTCACGTTATCATTCGAGAAGGGTTTGACTCTATCGAAGAAGGTGACGAACTTGAAGAAGATATGCTCGATAAAGCTTGGGGTTTAGAACCTGAGTCTCGTTTAAGTTGCCAATCGATTGTTGGTGATGAAGACTTAGTAGTCGATATTCCTAAGTATACAGTTAATATGGTGTCTGAAAATCACTAGTTGATTTACTAAAGCTATATTTTAGAAAGGGTTGTAACATGAAAGTGTTATTACCCTTTTTTAGTATTAGAGAGTCATTGATTAGACCTACTTTAAGCTAACTTCGTGAAAGTGTAGTGCATAAAGTTTAGATGTTGCAAGAGATGAAATCCTCGAATATCAATCAAGATAGGCTCATCTGGATTAAGCCTTAAAAGCTACCAGTATTACACATCCCATTTTTAGCATAATAATGCTACATCATGTCGAAAGTTAGAGTGTATCGATTTGTACGTAAGCTTGAAAATGGTTGAAGAGAGAAGTAACTCAATAAGCTGACATGCAAAATCATCTCATTTTATTTGGTATATACTTATTGAAAGATGATAGACAACACCAGAGGTCTTTTTGACTAGTAGTGAACTAGAATTGAATAAATACATGCAGCGCGATGCTGCGGCATTGTTATACGGCAATGCAGTTTCAGGTATTGTGATCTCATTGATTACAGCTAGTTTTCTAGTCTTTACGTTCGATAACCCATTAACTAACTCATTTAAACAGATGTGGTGGTGTGGCATGAGCATTCTGCTTGTGCTCAGAATGGTTGATGTTATCATTTGGAAAACTAAGCTGCAGCATACTGAGTTTGATGGTGAAAAGGCGGTTAAACGCTATATTACCGGCGTAAATCCAACAGGAGTTATGTGGGCGGTATACTTAATTTTTGTCACTAAATATAATACTTCTGTTGAATTAACCATTACGCTTATTGCCATAGCAGCAATGGCTGGCGGCTCTGCTACCATACTTGCTGCTCATAAATATACGGCAATGTTTTATGCCTTCATTCTGCTTTCACCGGCTTCAATAGGTTTACTCTTATCTGAACAATATGCATTGAAGTTACTTGGTTTGCTGGGCGTTTCTTACAGTATAGTGATGCTTATTACCTCAAAAAAATCAGCTGACTTCACGCGAAATACTTTATTTTTAAAAAATGAAAATAAGGTATTAGTGCATCAAATGGAAGAAAAAGTAGAGCAACGAACAAGAAAGATTTATGAACTGTCAAATCTTGATTCACTCACTGGCTTATATAACCGAACCGCATTTATCACTCATCTAAAGACAGTGTTCGCTTCATCTAAAAAACCTTTTGCACTGTTATTTATCGATTTAGACGGCTTTAAGAAGATAAATGATTCTATTGGCCATCAGGCCGGTGACCAAATTTTAAAAAAATCCGCTGAACGCCTGAAGTTATGGTCTTTAGATACAAAACTCTTGTGTCGTTGGGGGGGAGATGAATTTTTAATGGTATTGGCTGATACCGATGAAGTTGGCGCAGTTGATATATCTGAGCAACTGATAGAGATGCTATCTGAACCTCATAATACTGAAAATAGCGTGTTATCTGTCGGTGCAACCATAGGTATTGCGTTGTATCCCGAGCATGCAAGAACAGAAGATCGCCTTATTCAATCAGCAGATATGGCCATGTATTATCAAAAAAAACAGGCGCGTTCTACTGTTGGCGTGTTTACCGAACAAATGGATAAACTTTATACTTATGAACTGCGTTTAAAAAACGCACTGACTAAAGCGATTGAGAAACAACAGTTAAGACTTGTTTTTCAACCAATAGTATCATCTAAAAATAATCAGGTAGCCGCTTTTGAAACACTACTTCGCTGGCAACTTGATGATGAAAATATTCCTCCTGATGAATTTATTTGTATTGCTGAGCAATATGGTTTGATACATGAAATAGGTGCCTGGGTTCTAAAAGATGCCTGCTTGCAAGCGAGCCAATGGTCTTCTGAACAAGCGCTAGCAGTTTGTGTAAATGTATCCGTTATTCAGTTACAAGATGAGCACTTTATCACTATTGTTGATGACGCACTTTCAAACAGTTCGTTACCCGGAGAACGATTGCATATAGAAATCACTGAGTCGGTTTTTGCTGCGGATATCAGTATTATATCGAACCGAATTAAACAACTTCAAACCCGAAACATCAAAGTGTCCATTGATGACTTTGGTACCGGATATTCTTCTCTTTCGGTTATTCAAGACTTAGCGATCAATATGGTTAAAATTGACCGCTCGTTTGTGAGTAAAATGAATACTAACGGTCATGCTATTATCTCTGCGGTGATGCATATCGCTTCATCGTTAGATTTCTTGGTCATTGCAGAAGGTGTTGAAACTGAAGAGCAAGCTCAAGAATTACAAAAGCTAGGCGTACATTATCTTCAGGGTTATCATTATTCTAAACCGATAGAAATCGAAAATATTGACAGTTTTCTCACTAAAGTTAACGTGCCTAAAGAATCATTTTTTGATGCAAACCAGCTAGTTGATAAGCTTCGAATATAAGTTCTCAGGCATCTTGAAATTCGCATTGTGAGGTATCATTTGTCTATCTAGTTTCTATTAACTGCTGGGCGGCTTGCTGACAGGCAATAGTTAAACGCTCAAGAGATTCTTCTGTTGTTAGGCCAAATCTAAGGGTATCTTGTTCATCTGCTAGGCGGCAATAAACCCCTTGTTGGCAAAGTAACGTATACAGTTTTTTTGCTGTATCTTGCTGGTGAAAACTTAGGGTAAGGAATAAATCACAACCGTTAATTGTTTGGAGTATCGTTTGAGGAAATGCTTGCTTAAGCATGCCTTCTTGCATCATTCTAAGACGCTTTAAAGTGTCCCGTTGCGTTGTTTGCCAACTTGTATCTTGTAATGCATGTTGTGCAATTAATTGCGCTGGCCCGTTAACTTGCCATGGGCCTAATAATTCTTTGAATGCCTGACACCAAGAACTACTCGCCACTAAGAAACCAATTCGAATTCCAGCTAACCCAAAAAATTTCCCAAAAGAACGTAATACCAGACAGTGGTTATTTTCTCGTTGGTTTTCTTTTTGATTGGCTGCTTGGTTACCATAAGATTGATTTTCTAGCGTAGTGTCTGACATGACATCAATAAACGCCTCATCGATTACCAGTAAACCATTAAGGTGTGCTAATTGCTGTTGATATTTATTAATGGTCTGGGCATTGTAAAATATTCCCGTTGGGTTATTGGGATTGATGATCACCAAGACACTATTAGGTAATATATCTGAAAGTTCAGGTAAATTATCTTGGTAAAAGTGCAAGTTATAATGGGCATTTTTCCATGCTTGAGCGTGTTCTTTATAACCACGTTCAGGCAAATACACATTATGGCTATTTACGTTGCTTTGACGATATAGCGAAGGTAAAGCTTTAATTATTGCCTGACTACCATTAGTGATCATCAGTTGAGAACATTGGTAATACTGTTGTGCTGCTGCAATTAGTTCTGGATTTTGTTGAGGTAGTTGTTGCCAAACACTCAATGGTATATCTGGAATAGGGTAGCTTATAGGAGCAATACCCGTTGATACATCGATCCAGTCGCTAGGCGGAATGTTAAATTGTTTAGCAACCTGTTGTAGTTGCCCGCCATGAAGTAAAGCCATCTTATTCCTATGAATATTATCTAAACGAAAAAACAGTTAAGCAGATAATTAATGAAGCTAATAACTAACTAAAAAAACAAATAACTAGCTAGTTGAAAGAGGAGTATAAAAACCAGTAATAATACGCTGGCACGAGTAACCACAAGCAAACTCGTTGGAATGTCTTTTGTGGCTACACTATCTCCACAGCCTAAAATTAAGGAGTTGATCGTTTTCCCGTGATATATGGCGCTGCCACCTAATTGTCTTCTCATCACCGTTGCACCAGCAGCCATTACCCAGCCACCGTTATGACTTTTGTATTGATTACCTTGCTTGTAGGCATTAGCAACTGCTTTAATAGCGCGTCCATTTTTTAGCCCTTGAAAAGCATAAAGTAAAGTACAGCACTTGCCTGAAAGAAAACCTAACAAATCATCAAGTCGGGCACTAGCATAACCAAAGTCGTTGAAGCGTGGACTTTTATATCCCCACATTGCATCTAAAGTGTTGGCTAATCGATGTATTATTACCAGCGGAGCACCACCTATAAGGTAATACAATAAAGAAGCGATAACCGAATCATGACCATTCTCTAACATAGACTCTATGGTCGCTCTCGACATCTCTTGCTCTGATAGCTTGCTAGTGTCTCTGCTCACTAAATATCCGGTAAAATATCGAGCCTTTTTTAAGTCACCAGTGTTTAGGGGCTGGTATACCTGCATAGCGTGTTGATGCAAGCTATTTAGACCTATAGCAAGATAAACGACGGTAGCATCGAGCATTATTTGCCAATACCAAATGAGGTTATTCAGCTGATAAAAATAAATAAGTGGCAAGGGTAAAACCAGTATGCACCAGGCTAATGTACCCAATAACTTACTTTTTAAAGTCTCTATAGTACTCGTTGCCTTCTGGTTTCCTTTATGATTTTTCTGTGATGCTTGCCAAGCAGTATTTAGTCTAGTTTCAAGTTTTTTTGCTAACCAGCCAAAGCCTACTAAGTAATGGAAACGCTTTGCTTCACCTAAATACTTATCAAGTGATAACGCTAGCAATACCGTGATAAAAATAGAAAAATCAGGCAGTAACAGTATGGTTTGATGGTAGATGTTGACGATAAATTCTGACATTAAGTTAGTATGCTCTAGTCTTTTTCAAGGCTGAACCTTATCCATTGTAATCGTGATTATTTATGTTTTTTATGTATTTACATAGATAAAACACATTATTTTGCTAACTGAAAACTATCATCACCATGCAGGTAAGTTAAAGGTAATAGGCAAGCATTATCAAATAATTCGTAGGCATTTCCAGAGGAATTATGTCCTAATTTTGCTAAAAAACAGCGTAATGCTTCACCATGGAAAATGACTAAGATTTTTTTATTAAAATGGCTAGTAGCTAATGCTTCAAGTGCTTGATAAATACGTGAACCACAGCTTACAGCACTCTCACCATTTAGCGGTGATGTCTCGGTAAATTGATGTAATATTTCATGGTAGTTTTTGTCAGATTTAATATCCGCAATATATTGACCTTGCCAAGGTCCTAAATTTCTTTCATTAAGTTCATTTACCTGAGCAATTGGGATATTTAATATGCGCTGGCAAATTAGAGCGCTGTCAACGGATCGACCTAAGGTTGATGAAACAATTAAATCTATTTGCTGGGTGACAAGGTTTAAGGCAAGTTTTTCAGATTGTTGCTGGCCTTCTTGTGTCAGATTGCTATCTAATTGGCCTTGAAAGCGGTGGACTTTGTTCCACTTTGTTTGCCCATGACGAGCCAAAAATAACGTTGTTTTCATTTTAATCCAATAGCAATTATGACGTTTTCTTATCATTTAATCGGGTGAGGATAACTAAATCGTTGCTGAGGTTCAACGCAAATATTAGTGCTAATGCGTATTCTCTTTTTTGTGGCTGCTTTAACGATGACAGCGTTAATTGTTGAATAACTACCCCGTATAACGTAATATCCGCCCAGATTTAGGTGTCTTCGGTGTTAATTTATCCTGATAAAAATTATGGATAAATCGCACTAGTGAAGATGAAACGTGAAACTGGTTAAATACCAGTACTGCCCCCGCAACGGTAACTGTGAGCCGCAACAAAACCACTGTATTAAACCATTATTAGGTCATCACAATAATGAAGATATGGGAAGGTGTTGCAAGTGCTAAGATCAGGAGTCCGGAGACCGGCCTAAATTATAGTTATTTATACTTAACACAAATAGGTATAAATAATTATTACTCGACAACTGCGGTGGGCGGTAATTCAGAGAAAAGTAAATGCGCTGAATTACAGCAATAAATATCTAAAATGAGTGACCGTTATCGCATGTTCATGTGTTTATCGATTACCTGGCTATTAATTTTCGACAATTGACTTCTCAATGATTGAGTTGTGAATCATGTTTATCATCTAAATAGCGTAGATATGCCCCTAGTATTTACTGACTTTGATTTTCCACACCGTTAATATTATTTACATTTTAGACAACGGGATCGTTATGAAATCAGTCAACCAAAAAAGCACGGCTAGTTTGCTTCTTGCAGTATTTGCTTTGTTAACATTACTCATGCTTGCCACCCGTACACATCACTTTGCTGGTTTAAATAATTTACCAAGCGCTTCAATTGCTATCTTTTTTCTCGCGGGTATGTACTTACGAAACATGAAAGCTTTTTGGTTTTTCTATATCTTATCCGTCACTATTGACTTGGCTTCATCCTATTATCGCGGTCAATTTGGCGATTGTATTACTAGCTCTTATCCCGCATTAGTGCTGAGTTATGGCGCTATGTTTGTGGTTGGTTATTACAGTAGACCAAATTGGCAAAAAAATAGTTGGCAAATCAATATCATTAAAATGGCACTCGCTTTATTTATTGCTAGCTCAATTGCCTTCTTTATTTCAAATGGTAGCTATTACGCACTGTCAGGTAAATTCCCCGATTTATCATGGGCAGAGTACGCTACACGTGTAGATAAGTATTATTTCAAATCTATTTCTAATCCTGTTTTTTATGTTATTTCTGCCATCGTTATTGATTTTACAGTTAGTCATTTTTTCACTGACAAAGCTATAAATACTAGTGGTACTGCCAGTGAAAGTGCTAATAGCGGCAAGCTTTAGTCGGTTACTGTCACAACGACTAAGTTAATATTATAAGTATTTTAAAGGTAAATTTAATGCCATTAGCGAAAAATAAAGCAAGTCAAAGCAAAGTATTTCAAAGTACACCATTTCAACAGAGGCCAGAGCAGAAGATTGGTAGTGGTGTTATGTGTTCGGCGCTTATTGTCGCCGCACCTCATTCTGGGTCTGGTAAAACGACTGTAACAGCTGCATTAGCGCGTTATCATCGTGATCAGGGACGTAAAGTTACTGTATTTAAAGTCGGCCCTGATTTCATTGACCCAATGATCTTACGTCAAGCCAGCGGTGAATTAGTGTATCAATTAGATTTATGGCTTGTTGGGGAACAAGGTTGTCGGGCCTTGCTTCATCGAGCGGCTATGGAATCTGATCTTATTTTAATTGAAGGTGTTATGGGTCTGTTTGATGGTACACCCAGCAGTGCAGATTTAGCCAAGTATTTTAATATTCCAGTACTGGGTGTTATTGATGCAAAAGCGATGGCACAAACCTTTGCTGCAGTGACCTTTGGTTTGGCTAAGTTTTGTGATGACTTGCCGTTTTCAGGGGTAATTGCAAATAGAGTAAATACCGAACGTCACGCTGAATTACTCAGTACTAGTTTACCGAACGACTTTCGTTTTTATGGGCGAATTCCTAAAGATGACATTATAACATTACCTGAGCGCCATTTAGGTTTAGTGCAAGCACAAGAGCTTAGTGATATTGATGTTCAGCTTGATAAAGCGGCTAGTCACATTGCCAATACAGGTTTAACAGAATTACCTGAAAAAGTTGAGTTTTTTGCTCAAGAAGCCGGTGACGTTTATGCCCAAGAAAAAACTATCGAAGGTGCACTAGCGGGTACGCGCATTATCATCGTTAGAGATAGCGCTTTTAGCTTTATTTATGCCGCCAATATTGCCTTTTTAATGCAAACAGGTGCTGAATTAATTTATTGTTCAGCACTGGCTGATGGCCATTTGCCAGAGGGCGACATCTTATATATTCCAGGTGGCTACCCTGAGCTTTATGCCGAAAAACTAATGAACAACGTGACTTTTCTTCGCGATATAAGAGCATTTTCTGCTAGTAACAAGCCGATTGTTGCTGAATGTGGCGGCATGTTGTATTTACTTGAACAGCTGACTGATATGGAAGGGCAACAATTTTCAATGGTAGGTCTTATGCCGGGTAAAGCCACCATGCAGAAAAAGCTTGCGGGCATTGGGTCACAATGGGTTTCTTTACCTGCATTTTCCGATACTGCTGAAGATAGCGTAGATAATATTATGCGAGGACATAGTTTTCATTATTCTTGTGCCGAGATTGATTTAGAGCCTAGCGGCCAAACTACCCATCATCCGAGTGAGCGCGCAGGCGAATTTGTTTACCAACATAATAATATTCTAGCTTCATACATGCATTGGTATTTCCCAAGCAACCCGAGTCTAACCTTACGTATTTTTGATAAAGCTCGTTACTTATAATCGATAGCGCTAATCACTGGTTCTAACAATGAGTGCTAGTAACTCTTTCTAAAAATTAAGTGCGCTATCTTTGTAGCGCTTTTTTATGAGATTTTTAATGACATTTTTTCATTTAAATAAACCGAGAAAAAAACACTTAACACATTATGGTATGCGTAAAGCCTACCGTGTTATCGGCTTGTGTTTATTGGTTTTTATTAGCAGTTTTACCCTCCATGCTGCAGAACTAAAAATGTTGGCCTTAGTGTCAGACCGCTCTGCGGCTAGTATGGTTACCGGAGCACATCAGTTTTTAGCGACACAAGTTGTGGCGAGTGACGGTTCAGTCATTAGTAGTATTACCATACGTAGTGTTAGCCAATTAAACCAATTAACTAACGCTGATATACAACAGTTGATTCATCAGCACCAAGCATTGGTTATTGCTGGTGTATTTGGTGAATCAGTAGAACGTTTATTGGCATTAAATTACCAGGCTCAACAACCTCGTTTAATATTAAATACCGATCGCCGTTTAATGGCTCTTCATCAAGACCCGCAAGGCGGCAATGTCGGTGATTTATCTAAAAAACAACGCCAATCACTGATGGCTTCATTGGATAAAAGTAACTATTTGACCGCTCTAGCCAAGAAACAAGCACAGTGGCCACAGTTTGCTTATTGGCTGCAAGCGCGAGCTTACTGGCAGAATAGAGGAAAAGAAAACCTAGGTCAGTTATTTACTTGGTTAGAGAAAATGACCACGACAAAGCCAGGTGCTAGTCATGAAAAGTTACTAAGCCAGGCGGCAAATATATTACCGCTGCAACCGATTCGATTTTACTGGCAAGAGCAATTGATTAGTATCGCTGAGTTAAAAATCAAAATAGCTAATGACCAAGTTAACGTTGAAGGTATAGCTGAAGATAAAACTAAACCTACTTCTACTCCAACCACTAAGCCTCTCGTGTTCATTGTTGATCATGATACTGGCGATCAACCCGGCCAGTGGCAATTGCATCGACAGTTATGCCAAGATCAATGGCAATGTATATCGGTACTGGCTGGCTGGGGTAAACCCAGTGAGCAAGCCATTGACGTTATCCGCAGCATTGAATCAACGCAGCCATTAGCCTTGATAGCATTGCAAGACTTTGTCATTGGTGGAGGTGAAGGCCGAGAAGCAGTAACTAAAAAGTTTGAAGCACTAAATATCCCAGTATTTAAAGGTATAAGAGTGACTGAACTCAGTGCTTTAGCGTATCAACTTTCTCCTACGGGGTTACCCAGCGATAGCGTACATTACCGTGTAGCAATGCCTGAATTACAAGGTGTATCTCAACCGCATATTTTAGCGTTAGCATCCAGTGCCAAACTTGATGCTGCCACGGGGGCAAGGTTATCAATTAGCCAAGTATTAAGGAAAGAAGTTGAGCGCTTGCAAGCAAGAGTGAATGGTTGGTTGGCGCTTAAAGTAAGTAAAAATGCAGTGAAGAAAGTGGCTATTGTTTACTACAATCATCCGCCTGGACGACACAATATTGGCGCGGATAACTTAGATGTACAACAGTCGTTATGGCAAATATTAAAGCAGTTAAAAGCGCAAGGTTATGACCTTGGGCCAGAGGCAGACTTTCCAAAATCTGCCGAGGCGTTATTAGATCTCTTACAATTGAAAGCAGTCAATTTACCGCAAGATGCGGGTGCTCTAAACAAAATGGCGCCATTAATTAACGCTATGTCAGTTAGTGAGTATCAAGGCTATTTTGATACCTTACCTAACATTGTTAAAGCTGAAATGATCGAGGGACCATTAGGGTATCTTCATGCAAGGGTTAAGTTCTACCTGCTTGAAAAAGGCCAAGAAGAGTTAGCACAACTGCCTGCTATTGAACGCCAATCAGTGCTAAAAGCATTACTTGAAAATATTGATAATACCTCCGTTGACTTACATCATGCATTAGATGGAATTAGACATAAAGGGCGTGCGCGTGCGTTAGATTTATTAGCTCAACTTACCAAAGAGTATCGTGATTTTATTACGTTAACACGTGAAAACAGTGTTGTTTCAGCAGAGCGATGGCAAACGGCCGAAGCATTAAAAATAGCGTTAATTGCCATGCAAATTGAAGGCATTCGCGGTTGGGGCAAAGTTCCGGGCAAAACCATGGTATGGAACCTGTCTCTTATACACATCTGACGCTGCCGACGAA
>OJBR01000478.1_pt1 | contig 17539 bp, 15 predicted proteins | sample 1591161 | NCBI WGS metagenome assembly OJBR01 (sample SAMN05416803, study PRJEB24817) | seawater metagenome | isolation source: Sea water | place: Canada:Atlantic | collected 2013-07
GATCTACACTATCCTCTTCGTCGGCAGCGTCAGATGTGTATAAGAGACAGCAACTAACCAGTCTTCAGTAACTGCTGTTTCAGTATCAAAATATAACGCAAAACTATTTCTGTCGGTATCTATTGCCATTTCAGGGCTATAACCTTGGAAACCTTGCATGCCAGGTGTCGTGATATCGCCACCAGTACAACCAGTCATTGCTGGATCACCTGTTGGATTAACTGATTCAGCACAAAGAGTATCACCACGTGCATACGTGACCATATCGCCTGCTTCTTGAGCAAAACCATCTATACGAAACTCAGCACCAAAAGCTAAAGAAGTCTCATCAAAAAATCCTAAATCTACAGAGGTTACTGCATCAAGATTAAATGTAGTTTGACTATAAATTAATGCACCATCATATGCTGATGTAGGGCTATCAGGACCATAACTTGCGTTTAATGATTCTAAGTTACTGAACTCAAATCTATTTTCACCCGTTACTACACTGGCATCTAAATCCCAGTCTGCAACTTGTGTTTTAAAACCAACGGCGACTGAATAATCTTCTGATTTTGAACCAAGTTTCGGTGTTACACCTTCAGGGTATAATGAACTCCATACGCGGTTATCATCGGCAGGTCGGTAAAAACCTAAAGATTCACCTTCTTTGCTGGTAAAACCACCAAAGGCATATAATTCACTGCTTTCACCTAGCTCGTAAGAAAAGTTTGCCCAAAGGCTAGTCATTTCAGTTGCTGCTTCACCAACCAGTAATAACTGACGAGGTTCGTCAATTGCATCAAACCATGTTGTAGGTGTTGCTCGGTTCATTTCTCCATTATCAGCATATTCGAAGGTTAGGTTTAACGTACCTTTATCACCAATGCCGAAGCCATAGTTACCACCAAATTCAGTTGACTCACCGTCACCTTCACTTGTTTGGCCATATTGTGCCCAAACACTACCGCCTAAATCATCTTTTAGTACGATATTGATAACACCAGCAATAGCATCAGAGCCATACTGTGCTGCAGCACCATCACGTAAAATTTCAATGTGTGAAATAGCTGTCATAGGAATAGAGCTTAAATCTGTACCTGCACTACCGCGACCAACGTTCTCTTGTACTGCAACTACAGCTTGTTGATGACGACGCTTGCCGTTGATTAATACTAATACTTGATCTGGTCCTAAGCTACGCAAAGTAGCAGGACGCATTAAATCTTGACCATCAGATGTGGTGGTATTATTCATGTTAAATGAAGGTGCCAACTTTCGTAACATATCAGGCGTACTAGTTGCGCCTGAATTCTTGATTGCTTCTGATGAAATAATATCTATTGGAGAAGGGCTGTCGGCAACAGTACGGTTAGATATACGTGTACCAACACTGACTATACGTTCAATGTCAGCATGTTCTGCGCCAGCAGAAGTGTCCTTTTCCGCTGCAAAAGTTACCGTGCTACCTAAAGATAGGCAGACAGACAGTGCTAGCGTACTGTAGTTAAAACGTTTTTTCATGTTATAGACCCTTAAGTATTTTTATTAGGCTTGCTTTATAAGTGATAAATATTCATTTTTTGTTACTCATTAATCTTTTATGAGTTGTTCTGTTTGAATTTATTATCGCAAGTAATGTGTAACATAAATGAAAACTTTCATCGGCGCAATACTCATAGTAGTGAATTATTATTAAGTCATACTGAATGGTTATTTAGTCAGCGATACGTTAGTGCATATAGTGTGAAATTTTCATTACAGAATCTGGTCCGATCTGATCGGTGTTTTGTCTGTCAATGACGTTAAATATAAAATTTTAAAATGAATGTATAGTGAATAACTAAACAAAGAGGACTGAATGTACGTGTTGGAGTAAATTAAGTTGGGGTTTGATCGCTATTGTCTATCCGTATAAGGATGACTGTGGGGATATAGACCAATATATGCATTGGCGAGTGCTTTAAATATTGTGTGATGATAATCATCTAAATTAGGGGGAGATACTTGCCGGTTATTATTTACTCAAGTCAAGGTACACAACTCATGCTAAGTGGCAATCTAGCTGTCATGAGCTAATTAAATGTTTGTATATTAATGTTTACGATATGGCGGGGAGTAAAGCTTACACCGATAACTTAATTGTATTTTTATTATTCTATATCAATGAAGTTTGTAAGTAGAAGTGTTTACGGCTATTGGTTGGGCACTAAAAAAGCCAGTATAACTACTGGCTTTTTAATTTTACGGATCAGATTTTTGAACTTTTATAGCTAACCTATAAAAATGGCAACTTACTTAACTTCTTCACCGGCAGCTTGTTTGTCAGCATGATAACTTGAACGAACAAGTGGACCACAAGCAGCGTGTTCATAGCCCATTTTTTTAGCTTCACGTTCAAACATAGCAAAGTCGTCAGGGTGAACATAGCGCTCTACAGCAAGATGATCTTTACTTGGTTGAAGGTACTGACCAACCGTTAGCATAGTTACGCCATGATCACGTAAGTCCTGCATTACTTCTAAGATTTCTTCGTTAGTTTCACCTAAACCCACCATCAAACCAGATTTAGTAGTCACGCCTGGATTTGCTTCACCGAAACGTTTAAGTAGGTCTAACGACCATTGGTAGTTAGCGCCTGGACGTACTTTAGTATAAAGACGTGGTGCAGTTTCCATATTATGGTTTAGTACATGTGGCGGATGCTGATTAAGTATTTCCAGCGCGCGATCCATACGGCCACGGAAATCAGGTACTAAAATTTCGACTTTAGTATTTGGCGCTTGTTCACCAATTTCTTTAACACAGTCAGCAAATTGCTGTGCGCCACCATCACGTAAATCATCTCTATCAACAGAGGTAATAACAACGTACTTTAAACCCATATCTTTAAGACTATTAGCAAGTTTTTTCGGTTCATCACTGTTTGGAGCTAATGGACGACCGTGGCCAACATCACAAAATGGACAACGACGCGTACAAATATCACCTAAAATCATAAAGGTGGCAGTACCATGGTTAAAACATTCAGATAAATTAGGGCATGACGCTTCCTCACAAACAGAATGAAGGTCATTTTTACGTAAATTAGCTTTGATGTTATCAATACGTTCACTAGAGCGAGGAAGCTTAATACGCAACCAACTTGGCTTACGTAACATGGTCGCTTTTGTTGAGCTAACAACTTTAATAGGGATGTGAGCTAATTTATCTGCATCGCGAAATTTTTCGCCAGCAGCGCGGTTGGCTGTTTTTGATTCTGATGTTAAGTCGTTACTCATGATACTTATTATTCTCGTTTGGTAAGCCTACTTGATGGCTAATATTGTTAGCTTTAAGTAAGCTTATTAAATGTTTCACTAACGCATTACTTGCACTAGCGGTATCTTTGGGGCCTTGTAAATCGGCAGTTTGTACCATTTCTAGACCAGCATAACCACAAGGGTTGATACGAAGAAATGGTGATAAATCCATATTCACATTCATAGCTAAGCCATGAAAAGAGCATCCTTTGCGAACTCGTAATCCTAATGAGGCAATTTTTTTCTCATCAACATAAACACCCGGGGCGTCAGCTTTAGCGTAAGCGGCGATATCATAATCGGTTAAAGCTGAAACTATACTGTTTTCGATCAAAGTTACTAATTGTCTTACACCAATTTTTTTACGGCGTAAGTTAATCATAATGTAAACCACCAGTTGGCCTGGTCCGTGATAGGTCACTTGACCACCTCGGTCAACTTTTACGACTTCAATGTCACCTGGTACTAATAAGTGTTCAGCTTTACCTGCTTGCCCTTGGGTAAAAACAGCAGGGTGCTCTACTAACCATAGTTCATCGGCGGTAGTGTCATCACGATTATCAGTAAAATCTTTCATGGCTTGCCAAACTTGGCTGTAATCCATGGTATTTAGCTGACGTATGACTAATGAATCAGCAAGGCTGTTAACACTTTTTTCGATTGTTGAATTTGAATGCATTCGGCAAACCTCGTCAATCTGGCTATTCAAAATTAATTGTATTAAACGGGGTTATAAAACGTATCGAACCTGATCAATAGCAGTTAATGTTTTATAAATAGTTTCAATATGCTCTTTGCTCGTAACAGTGACGGCAATAGAAACTGAGTGATAAGTGCCTTTAGAGCTAGGTTTTATTTTGGGTACGTAATCACCAGGTGTATGCTTTTGTAGTTCAGCTATGATCAAATCAGGTAGCTCATCACAAGCAACACCCATGATTTTAAAGTTCAATACTGTAGGAAATTCTAATAATTCGTCAAACTTGGTATTCATTTTATTTACTTCTTTTAGCACTATGTTGAAACGTAATATCGGCATTTTATCATTAAAAATTCAGGGCTGATATTATTTTGTTTATAACTATTTATTAAAAAAAATAAAAAAGCCTCAATAAAGAGGCTTTTTTTCAGGGGCTGTTGAACTTTCGAGATTGTTTTTGCAGCTATTTTTAGTTAGCAAACTGCAATTTAACATAATCGACTAAACGGCTAAATAAGCTACCTTCATTAACTTCTTCTAAAGTCACTAATGGGTATTGCGCTATATCTTCATCATCTAACTGTAAAAATAGTGTTCCGACAACAGTTCCTTTAGCTAATGGTGCTGTTAGCTGCTGGTTTAACTCAAAGTTAGCTTTTAAATTTTTACGTTGGCCACGTGGAATGGTAATTGGTGTATCTGAGATAATGCCTAAATCTACATTCTCTTTTTCACCCATCCAAACACGGTTTGCAATAAATTTTTCACCTGCTTTATATGGTGTAATCGTTTCAAAAAAACGGAAACCATAGTTCAGTAGTTTTTTACTTTCTACTTTTCTCGCCCGCTCACTTGCCGTGCCCATTACCACGGTAACTAAACGCATGTCACCTTTTGTTGCTGAGGTAACTAAGCTATAGCCTGCATTAGAAGTGTGACCAGTTTTCATACCGTCAACATTTAAGCTTTTATCCCATAACAAACCATTTCGGTTATATTGCTTGATATTGTTATAGGTAAAAGATTTTTGTTTATAAATTGCATACTCTTCAGGTACTTCACGAATAAGCGCGATAGCTAGCGTAGCCATATCTCTTGGCGTAGTCATATGAGATGTACTGTCTAAGCCATGGCTATTTTCAAAAAAGCTGCTCGACATGCCTAATTGCTCAGCATGTGCATTCATTAAATCAGCGAACGCACTTTCACTACCGGCAATATGTTCTGCCATAGCAACACAGGCATCATTGCCTGAGGCGACGATAATTCCTTGGTTTAATAAACTAACAGGAACTTCAGTGCCAACTTCAATGAACATTTTGGAAGAATCGGGGAATTTTTTAGCCCAAGCTTTTTCACTGATCATCACTTTATCAGTGTTCTTAATGTTGCCGCTTTCCAGCTCTTTACCAATAATATAACTGGTCATTATTTTGGTTAAACTTGCAGGTGCTAATTGAGTATCAGCATTTTCTTCAGCAATTATTCTACCCGTAGTGTAGTCAATTAAGATAAACCCTTTGGCATTTATCTGCGGGGCTTCAGGGATAATTGTAATAGCGTAGGCACTTGGCATAAGCGCAATTGCAGCGCTAAAAAGTGCGCCACTGAAAAAAGTAAATAATTTACTGGTAGAAAATTTACCAGAAAGTTTTGTTTTTTTGGTCATAGTGTTAGTCGTGTGTGGGAAATTAAAGGAAATCAACTGGACGAAAGTATACCACTTATAACAAACTTGGCTATGGGCAAAAAATAGATATTGTGCATAATTTCGTAGAAAAAACGTTAAAAGTGTAACAACGTTTATAATCCTTGGTGTTATATACCTCAAGATGCAGGATTCAGCTGGAATTAGAAACGTCTTTAGGCAAGGCATTGATTGAAGATATTGGTTACGCCTTTATTGAAATCAATAACGTGGCATAAAGCGTTTTTAAACAAGCCCTACGGGAATCTCTGAGCAAATCATACTCATCGTTGCATCTCTTTTTAAGGGAACAACCCTTAATAAAAAGAGGCGCCTTGATTATGAATCGCACAGGCATCCTGAAACTCGCATCTTGAAGCATCAAGGGTATATGAGGTGATTACCCTTTTTTCTTGGATATTCCTACTTGATGTTATTGCGGTGTAGCCCGTGGGTAGGCATTAGGGTAGCCATTTTCTTTTAAGGACAATAATAATGCATTCAAAGTCGCAATATCATTAATGGGACCCAGTTGAATTCGATAAAGCCCTTTATGCTCAGGATAACTGGTCTGCTGTTTGTATCGAGTTTTTAGTTTATTGGCCGTACTAATAGCGAGCTCTTTTTTGCTAGTGGCTAAAACTTGAATGTACGGGGTGGTAATGCCCATTGCCGTCTCTTTTGGAAGAGCGCTTTGTTCTGGAAGTGCTGATTCAATTGGGGCAGGCGTAACAGAACTAATTGCGGAGAACGCTGGTTTTATTTCTGGAATTTTAACCTTGCCTGTTTTTTTATCAAAATCAGTAATCGCGGTGATCTTAACTTGAGCTGTACCCGTTTTTAACATATCAAGTTTGTAAGCTGCACTATAGGATAAATCAATAATTCGCGATTGATGAAAAGGGCCGCGATCATTAACACGTACGACGACCGATTTATTATTTGCTGTATTGGTGACTCTTAAATACGTTGGTAAAGGTAAATTCTTATGAGCGGCACTCATGGTATACATATCGTAAATCTCACCATTAGAGGTGAGGTGACCATGAAACTTTTTACCATACCAAGAGGCTGTACCTGTTTGTTCAAAACCTTGTGCACTTGCTAATACTTTATAAGGTTTACCAAAAACTTGGTAATCTTTATTACCGCCACGACTGTGTGGCTCTGCGCGGGCAAGGGCATCTTTTAGTTCTGCTTCACTTGGTATACGTGTGGGTGTGCTGTCATGCTTTTGTTGATAACGATCAGTGCTACACGCACTTAATACAAAGATCAGCACAATAAAAGGCAGGTGTTTAATAGCTTGATTCATAACGTCCATAACTTATATAAGTTTCACCACAAAGGGAATGAGTAAGGTGCTAGTTAGCTAGACTAAACATGGAAGCGTCTATGCGTACTAATAGCCATTAATATGCCAAAGCCTAACATTAATGTCACCATCGATGTTCCACCATAACTAACTAAAGGCAGGGGGACGCCAACTACAGGTAATAATCCAGACACCATGCCAATGTTAACAAAAACATAAACAAAAAAGGTTAGAGTAAGACTGCCTGCCAGTAACTTGGTGAAGGCATGTTGAGCATTGACCGCGATCCATAAGCCGCGCATTACCACAAATAAATAGACTGCTAGTAAGACAGCAACACCAATCAAACCAAACTCTTCACTAAATACTGAAAAGATAAAGTCGGTGTGACGCTCGGGTAAAAACTCTAATTGTGATTGTGTACCTTGCAACCAACCTTTGCCGTCAATACCACCTGAGCCTATCGCTATTTTAGATTGAATAATATGATAACCTGAGCCTAGAGGGTCTTGCTCTGGGTTTAAAAAAGTCATTACGCGCTGTTTTTGATAAGGTTTCATCAAAAACATCCATAAAATAGGAACGAATGCAGAGGCCAAACCAACACAAGCAGAAATCAGTTTCCAACTTGCTCCAGCTAGAAAAATAACAAAAATACCTGAACTAGCAATAAGTAAAGAAGTCCCTAAATCAGGTTGTTTAGCAATAAGTAACGTTGGTAATAACACCAGAATAAAAGCCTGCACTACCGTGGATATTTTCACAGGTAAGCTATCTTGACTAACAAACCATGCAATCATAATTGGCACGATGAGTTTCATGACTTCAGAAGGCTGAAACTTTATAAAGCCCAAATCAAGCCAGCGTTGAGCTCCTTTACCAACATGACCGAATAGCAACACGCTTACTAGCATTAATAGACCTAATACAAAGACAGGTACTGCCCATTTTCGATAAACCAACGGCGGGATTTGCGCCACAATAAACATGCCGAGTAGGGCAACACCAATACTTCTAGCTTTTCGATAAACAACGGCTATGTCTTGTCCACCGGCGCTATAAACAAGAAAAAGCCCTAGCGCTAGTAGTGTTAATAAACCTAATAATAGCGGTACATCGATATGAAGCCGTTGCCAAATGTTGTGAACTTTTTGTTGGTCTTGTCCGCTACTGCGCATCAGTCAGCCTCATGATGTTTAGTTGTTGTGGCTGATTTTACTTTTGTTTTAGTATTATGCATTTGGCTGGTAATGACTCTATCACCGAAATACTGATCCATTACTTGCCTTGCTACGGGACCAGCATTGGTGCCACCACCACCCTTGGCTACATTTTCAATGGCAACGGCAATAACAATTTCAGGTTTGTCAAAAGGAGCAAAAGCAATAAACATAGCGTTATCCCGTTGATTTTCTGAAGTAGTTTTTGCATCATATTTTTCATTTTGTTTTATGCGTGCAACCTGAGCCGAGCCAGTTTTACCTGATGCATCATAGGTTGAGCCTTTAAATGGCTTATAGGCGGTAGCACCAAATTTTTGTACCGTATTATGCATAGCTTCTAACACAACGTCCCAATTCTTATCATTTTTAAGCTTTAATGGTGCGCGTGGTTCATAGATGGTCGGCGTAATTTGGTGATAAGCGTTACCACTACTTTCAATGATCAATTCACTATTGGCTTTTAATAAATGTGGCACCTTGCGTTCACCATGATTAACTAAAGTGGTCAGTGCTTGGGTTAATTGTAGTGGTGTTACGGTCCAATAACTTTGTCCTATACCAACTGAAAGTGTTTCGCCTGTGTACCAAGGTTTATTGTATCGTTCGCGCTTCCAAGCAACACTTGGCATGATGGCTTTACTTTCTTCGTGGATATCTATGCCGGTATAGTCACCAAAGCCAAACCTTTCCATCATATTACTGATTTTGGTGATGCCTAATTTAAAGGCCAAATCATAAAAATAAATATTACAGGACTGTTCTATAGCTTTGGTTAAGTTAACCATGCCATGACCCCAAGGTTTCCAATCTCGGTATTTATTAGGCAAGCCATCTAGTTTATACCAACCAGGATCGTTAATTTCGGTAGTTGGCGTAACAACATTTTCTTCTAAGCCAGTTAATGCGAGAAAAGGCTTAACGGTAGAGGCTGGGGGATAGCCTTGCACACTGCGATTAATAAGGGGTAAATCTTTCGATTCAAGCAATTTTTTATAGTTTTTACTACTGATACCATGTACAAATAAGTTACCGTCGTAGCTTGGGTTGGAATACATGGCTAAAATTCCGCCTGTACGTGGATCCATTGCTACAATTGCGCCGCGCTTACCTGATAAAGCACGTTTAGCAATCATTTGTAATTCAATGTCTAAGGTTAATGTGAGATCTTTACCTGGCACTGGCGGCGTATAATTGAGGGTACGAATTATTCTGCCTTGGTTATTAATTTCAACCTCTTGATGGCCAATGGTGCCATGAAGCATATCTTCATAGTATCTTTCGATACCTAGTCTACCAATGCCATAAGTCGCAGCATAATTTTCAGATTTACCATCTTGTTCTAATTTATTAGCATCTTTTCTGTTTATGCGAGCTACATAACCTAAGTTATGTGTCGTTAAGTCTGAAAAAGGGTAATAACGCTTCAAACGTGCGTTAACAAAAATTCCAGGAAACTTATGCTGATTGACCGAAAACAAAGCAACTTGTTGATCACTTAAACGCGAATGTAATTCTACCGGTTTAAAACGGCGTTTACTTTTCATCGATTTGAAAAACTTAGTTTGTCGCTCTGGACTTATATCGAGTAATCGACTGACTTGCTCTATGTTAGCTTTAATATCATCGACATCTTCGGCGATGACTTCTAAGCTATATACTGGCTTATTATCAGCAAGTAGCACGCCATTTCTGTCATAAATTAAACCGCGATTTGGCGCAACAGGCAGTAGTTTAATACGGTTAGAGTTTGAACGTGTTTGATACTTTTCAAAAGATTCAACTTGTAGGTTAAATACATTACCAAAAAGTATTAATAGCACTAGCACAACGACAGCAAAAGCAATGAAAGTTCGTCGAGCAAACAAATTTGCTTCAGCAGATTGATTTCGAATAACAACGCGACGAGGAGACATTAGCGTACTCTATCGAAAATATTTACTAAAAGTATTGCTAAGGAAGTCATAAACAAAAGCTATTCTCTATGATAAGGGTGATTAGTGTTTACACTCCAAGCACGATACAAGCTCTCTGCTATGAGTATTCGAACCATAGGATGAGGGAGAGTTAAGGCTGACAATGACCACTTTTGCTCTGAAGCTTTAATACAAGCGGGTGCTAAACCTTCCGGGCCACCAACAAGTAATGCGACATCTCTACCATCAAGTTGCCAGCTTTCTAGCTGTTTGGCAAGCTTAGGTGTTGTCCAAGGTTGTCCTTCGACTTCAAGCGTTACAATACGATTCCCTTTAGGAATTGCCGCAAGTAATAATTCGCCTTCTTTAGCAAGTATACGGCTGATATCGGCATTTTTACCACGTTTTCCCGCTGGTATTTCAACTAAGTTAAAACTTAAATCACGGGGGAAACGGCGACTGTATTCAGAAAATCCTTGGCTAACCCATGAAGGCATTTTAGAGCCAACGGCGTATAAAGTGAGTTTCATAAATCTACGTGGACTATTAGGTTTATTATCATTGGAAGGCTATTGAGCTACTTAGTTAATTGAAATTAAGTGGGATCAGTTAACTTGAGCAAAATTACGTAAAATAACGAGGGTAGAAGGTATAATGGAATAATCCACAATGAGATTAACACCGCACCACACTCGTTTACTTTTAAGCAAGGTTAATAAGTAACTTATTCAGCCCAAAGCTGTTCAAGATTATACTTATCACGTTGTTCATCAGTCATTACATGAACGATGATATCGGCTAAGTCAACTAATGCCCACTCCCCAACATCGTTACCTTCCATACCACGTGGTTCAGCACCTTGAGCACGACATTCCATCGCAACAGATTGAGCTATTGATTTTACATGGCGGTTAGAATTACCTGAACATATGATCATGTAATCAGCAAAGCTTGCTTTGTCGCTAATATTAAGAGCGATGATATCTCTGCCTTTCATGTCTTCAAGTTTTTCTATGACAAATGCTTTAAGTTGTTCAGTTTGCAAGGTGTTATTCCTATCGTTAATCGTAACTTTTGATGTGCTCTAATTCGAGCGACTATAAATAATAGTGCGATATTAACACTTTTTGCGCGCAGGGTTAACGGTAAAGATTATTTTTGTTAATAAATTCTGAAATAGAAGGAAGTAATAGATGATTACAACTTTGTTTTTGCACTAATTCTTGACGAATATGTGTGGATGAAATATCAAAAAAACATTCGTGGGCAAAAAATATTTTTCCTGCTTCAAGCTGAGTTAATTGAGTCATGTCAGTTGTTTGATAATTACAAAGTAAGACATTAGTCTCATTATTTAATTGTTCAACTGGGTGGTTGGGACGCGTATTAACAACCAAATGACACAAGGATAAAATTTCTTGATATTGATGCCACTGGGTGAATGTCATCAGAGAATCCATACCAATAATAAAGTATAAAGGTTGGTTGGGATATTCTTGCTTTAGCTCTTTAAGTGTATCGACCGTGTATGAGTGACCCGAACGCTTTAATTCCCGTTGATCACAGGTAAATAGCGTACTGTTTTTACACGCAATATCAACCATGGCAGCGCGTTGTTCGGCGCTTGCGTGGGGTATTAATTCTGGTGACATCTTATGGGGAGGAATATGTGCAGGTATTAACAGGATTTCCTGTAAACCTAGCTCATTAGCAACCGCCTGAGCTGATTGCGTGTGACCCAAGTGAATCGGATCAAAAGTACCACCTAATATACCGATACCGAGGCGATTTTTTTGTGGACTGACGTTCGAATTTTCATTAGCCATTTTTTGATTAGTCATCATTTTTTTAGCCATACCTGCATTATGGCACTAGCCATAATTGAGGCTAAAGGCTGCTGTTTTTTCACCGTGATATAAGGTGACACATAAATCAGCTAATAAAATGAAAATATTAAACTCACTGCTTGTTTTACTTAATAAGTCGATATCAGCAATACGAATCATGGCACGCTTTACGTTATCAAGTTTAATATTGGTTAATGCATGTTGGTATAAAGGTTTACGTTTATCCCAAATACGGTATTGCTTATAAATGGCCGCGATACTCTCTCCTTGAGATAACTGATTTAACATAGTGTATAACTGGTTTATTTCTTTATGGAAAACCCAAATGAGTTGTGTGGGGGCCAAACCTTCTTGCTGAAGCTGATCAAGCATAGTGATACATTTAGCACAATCCCCCAGCAATAACGAATCAATAACCTGGAATGGGTTAAATTTCGCTTGTTTAATGATTATCTGCTCGGCTTGTTCAATGCTAATGTGCTGTGAACCAAAAAGTAAGACTAGCTTTTCAAGCTCTTGGGCAAGGGCGAGTAAATTACCTTCAAATAATTCAATCAGTAGCGCATTTAACTCGGGAGATATATTAAGCTGTAGCTGTCTTGCTTGATTATTTAACCATTGAGGCATGGCTTTTAGTTCAATATCATATAGTGGTAAATAGCAGCCCAATTGAGTCAGACTTTTAAACCATTTTCGATTTGCGCTCGCAGCATCAAGTTTTGCACCGTGGAATATAAAAATAACATCCTGTGGAACATGACCGCTATTGATGTCTTGTGTTAATCGCTCAGCTAAAGCGAGTAAGGCTTTGTTTCCTGCGTCACCAACTTTGACTGTCGTTAGTTCCACTTCAATAACACGTTGGCTGGCAAAAAGGCTTAATGATTGATATTCATCCTGCAATTGCTGCCAGTCAAAACTGGTGTCACTGCTAAAACGAATAACCTCACTAAATCCTTGTTGTTTTGCATGATCTCTAATGACAGCTAAGCTGTTATTTTTTTGCCAAGGCTCATCACCAAAAACCAACCAGACGGGTTTAAAACCCTGTCGTAGCGTATTATCTAGTTGGTTATGGTAAATTTTCATGACGGCCTTTGTTATCTATAATCGCTAGCTATAAAATAGAAGCTGTGCAGTGAGTTGTGATATTTATAAAAAATCAACGATAACTAGCGTTGAATTCTTGCCAAATCACGTAATATTTTATCTGCAGCTGACGCTCTCATTTCACTCAACAATAACGCTAACTCACGACTTTTTGCCAAGGCGAGGTTAGGGTCGTCTTGATAATCGCGATACAGCTCAAAGCGAAAGTCTTTAGCATCTTCACCGGTAAAGCGTACTTGATAATGTACTGAATATATCAGTTCATACTCTGCTACTTGACCATTCGAAAATAATGACAACGTACGTCTATCTAATTTATCAGAAAGAATACGTAATTCAGGAATGTCAGCTTTTGAGCGTTTTAATACGTTAACCTGGTTGCGCGTTAAACTGAGCTTAACTAAACGTGTCAACTCACCATGAATATCACTTGAGCTAACATAAAGCGTTTGTAATTCATCATCGAGCAAGTAATCGCCACGAAGTTGAAAACCACAAGCAGATAATAAGCTTGTGGTTAACAATGCGATAGCTAAGCTTTTAAGGGCAAGGCCTATTTTAAACATTTGTCATTAACCTGTTCGTTAGCAATATTAGTTGGCGACAATATTAAGTAATTTACCTGGAATATAAATAACTTTACGTATGGTATTACCGTCGGTAAATTTTAATACGCTTTCGTCATTTAAACCAAGTGCTTCAACATCTTCTTTACTCGCATCGGCGGCAACTGTTATTTTTGCACGTACCTTACCGTTAACTTGTACAATAATAAGCTTCTCATCTTCAACTAAAGCACTATCGTCAACTACCGGCCAGCTTGCATCTTCAACATTTACATCACTGCCGCTTATTACCTGCCATAAATGATGACATAGATGCGGAGTAATTGGCGTAAGCATTAATACTACAGAGCGAACAGCTTCTTGCATTACTGCTTTATCTTCATCACTGTTTAACTTAGCTTTGCCAAGGTGATTCATTAATTCCATGATTGCAGCGATAGCTGTGTTAAAAGTATTTCGACGACCTATATCATCAGTAACTTTAGCAATTGTTTTATGTAATTCACGACGTAATTTTTTATGGTTAGCATTTAATGCCAATCCTGCAATATCTGGTACTGAAACGTTAGCAGTGCTTTCTACTAAGTCATGGGCTAACTTATAAACACGTTTAACAAAGCGATGCGCGCCTTCAACACCAGCATCAGACCATTCTAAGGTTTGTTCTGGTGGTGAAGTGAACATGATAAATAAACGAACCGTATCAGCACCATATTTCTCGATAACTTCTTGTGGGTCAATACCGTTGTTTTTCGATTTAGACATTTTGCTCATACCTGCAGATAACACAGGTTGGCCGTCAATTTTACTAATGGATGAGGTGATCTGACCTTTGTCGTCACGCTCAACGGTAACATCCGTTGGTGCAATCCACTCTTGTGCGCCATTGTCAGCTTCACGATAGTATGTTTCTGCTAACACCATGCCTTGGCATAATAGTTTTTTAAACGGTTCGTCACACTTAACTAGACCGACATCACGCAATAATTTATGGAAGAAGCGAGAGTATAATAAATGTAGGATTGCATGTTCGATACCACCAATATATTGATCTACCGGCAACCAGTAGTTTGCTTTGGCTGGATCAATCATTTGAGTATCATCATTTGGCGAACAATAACGTGCGTAATACCAAGAAGATTCCATAAAGGTATCAAAAGTATCTGTTTCACGTAGTGCTTCTTCACCGTTATAAAGTGTTTTTGCCCATTCTGGGTCAGCTTTAATCGGCGAAGTAGTGCCATTCATTACCACATCTTCTGGTAATACTACGGGTAATTCACTTTCAGGTACGGGTACTGATTCACCATTTGCAAGGTTAATCATTGGAATTGGTGTACCCCAATAACGTTGGCGAGAAACCCCCCAATCACGTAAACGATAGTTAGTGGTCGTTTTCCCTTTGTTTTCGCTGATTAATTTATCGCTAATAGCTTTAAATGCTTGCTCGAAATCTAAGCCATCAAATTCACCAGAATTGATTAAGGTAGACTTTTCTGTAATTGCGGCTTTAGCAATATCATCAGACTCTTGTCCAGCAATAACTTGCTCAATAGCTAAACCATATTTAAGTGCAAATTCATAATCGCGTTGATCATGTCCTGGCACAGACATTACAGCGCCTGAGCCATAATCCATTAAGACAAAGTTAGCGGCCCAAACTGGCACTAATTTACCGGTAAGCGGGTGAATTGCTTTAAGACCAGTATCAACACCTTTCTTTTCCATTGCAGCCATGTCAGCTTCAGTGGTTTTACTGTTTTTACATTCATCAATAAAAGCAGCTAAATCCGCATTATCAACGGCAGCAGCTAAAGCTAAAGGATGTTGAGCGGCAAGCGCAACATAAGTAACACCCATTAACGTATCAGGTCGAGTGGTGTAAATATCAAAGCTTTCAGTCGAATCAGCAACCGCAAAAGTCATCTCAACACCTTGAGAGCGACCAATCCAGTTACGTTGCATGGTTTTTACTTGTTCAGGCCACTCAGTTAATTGATCTAAATCTTCAAGTAACTCTTCTGCGTAAGCCGTAATTTTAATAAACCATTGTGGAATTTGTTTACGCTCAACTATAGCACCAGAACGCCAGCCTCTACCGTCGATCACTTGCTCATTTGCAAGTACGGTTTGATCTACTGGATCCCAATTTACCGTGGCATTTTTCTTATATACGAGACCTTTTTCGAAAAGCTGAGTAAAGAACCACTGTTCCCAGCGATAGTAATCAGGTTTACAGGTAGCTAACTCACGACCCCAATCATAACCAAAACCTAGTGATTGTAATTGATTACGCATGTAGTCAATATTTTCGTAGGTCCATTTCCCTGGTGCTGTTTTGTTTTTAATAGCAGCATTTTCAGCAGGTAAACCAAAAGCATCCCACCCCATAGGTTGCATGACATTTTTGCCTTGCATACGTTGGTAGCGAGAAATAACATCACCTAAGCTGTAGTTGCGTACATGTCCCATGTGTAACCGACCACTTGGGTAAGGAAACATAGCTAAGCAATAAAACTTTTCTTTGTCTGGGTTTTCAATAGCTTGAAAGGTGTTGTTATCTGTCCAAAATTTTTGTACTGTTGCTTCAATTGCTTGGGGATTATAAATGGCTTCCATTAAGGATTTCTCTAATGCTTTTAAGGTGTTACCGATTTACTTGCTAAACGACAAAAAGTTGCATAAATAGCGGTCAAATCGATGTGAGATCATCGCAGTAGAATACATTATATAACTGGGTAACAACAAGCATAATTAAGCTTAAATTAGAACTTTTCCTATACTTGAACCTATAGTTAAAGTAATACGCGCAAGGGAGAATACTAATGTCACATCAAAATGATTATTTTGCGGATATTTACCGGAAGCTCAACGATTGGCTGGTTGAAGTGAAGGTTGAACAAAAGCCACACATTGATGAGTTTATTAAGCAGGCTAAATTGTATGCAGGCGCAGCTGAAACAATGTCAGAGGAAAAGCTACAACAATTCACTGATAATTTAAAATATGATCTTCGTGACTTTTATCAATTAAACCGTGCGCAGGCCAAAGACTCTGTCTATTTAGGTCTTTTAAATGAAACCTTATGGGATAACTTAGCCAAACTCACAGATAAATCCCAAGTGGAATGGGCTGAGCTTGTCGATGACTTTAGTCATGATGGCATTTACAAAAGTGGCGACTTTATTGGTTTTGGTGAATTGCAATGTGAACAGTGTGATGAAAAAGTGACTATTATTCATTTTAGTGAAATAAGTGACTGTGTTCATTGTGGTTCATCAGATTTTGTTCGTCTCCCTCTCAACCCTTAACTTTACAATTACTTGTTAGCAAGTACACTAGCGCCAAAATTCGATATGCATATTTAGACAAGCTAATTTTTATACCTTGGTTTAGATATGCTAAGTGCGATACTTTCATTATTAGGAGCGCGACTCAATCACGCTCTTTAAAGGATTTATATGACTAAAATGCCTACTTACCTTGCCGATCAAACCCTTTTGGGTGTTGATGACCTCACTTCTCCTTTATCAGCTTCATTATTTTCCAATAATATAAAATCAGTCAGTAAAGACAATGAATTTGGCGCGCAGGGCTTTGTTGGTCATGAAAGAGCAAAAGAAGCTTTGGAATTCGGTTTATCCATGTCTGCCATTGGCTTTAATGTTTTTGCTATGGGTGAACACGGTACAGGGCGACAAACATTAATCAAACAGATGTTAACCTCGCTAGCAGGTCTTAAAAGTGCCCCTGATGAATGGTGCTATACCAATAATTTTGATGAAAGCCATATTCCGTTAACATTGTCGGTTAAGCCAGGCGATGGCAAAAAATTATTAATAAGCATGAATAAATTTATTGATGGCTTGATCAGCTTATTTCCAGAGGTCTTTG
>OJBR01000481.1_pt1 | contig 17481 bp, 28 predicted proteins | sample 1591161 | NCBI WGS metagenome assembly OJBR01 (sample SAMN05416803, study PRJEB24817) | seawater metagenome | isolation source: Sea water | place: Canada:Atlantic | collected 2013-07
GAGATCTAGTACGGTCTCGTGGGCTCGGAGATGTGTATAAGAGACAGGTATGGTAATGAACATCTGACGGCTGAAAATTGCACCATACAGTTTCCGTTCTAACTCCGCCCCTTGTCATGGCCTGAAAGTCTTTTGACCACCAACCACTCAACAACTCTTTGTATAGTTCACCTCGATAACCAGAAATCAATACAAACGTATTTTCATTATCAAACGTTTCAACAGCGCTTATCATTTGTCTATGCTCATCATCCGTCATTTCAAAATCGTAACGAGCATTACTTGTTCTTGTGTCATGGACATAGGGCGGGTCCAAATAAATAGCTGTACGACCTTTTGGTTTATACCCGACCAAATAATCAATTGTGTTTTGGCAAAGTAATTTATCTGCAGCATAGTCAAATTTATCTAGCATAGATTGGTTTAAATCAAGACCGATATTATAAAGCGCAGGGGCTTTGGTCTTCATTATCTTACCCGTACCCAAAAAACCCTCTACATAGGTTTCATGTGGCGGTATAAGATTAATAATTGCTTGATAAACACCTGAGCCACCTTTAGCACCCAAATAACTTTCTGACATAAAAACAACTCCAAAACTTTGAGTATCGAGTATAGATGTATTCGTCTATCTTGGCCAGTATAGATATTTTTAGCTATGCTTCAGCTACTTTGATCAAGCATAGACATTCCAATCTATGCAACCTGGTACCACATAGTTAAAAGCAACTATACTGCAGACATAAAAAAGCCGCTTTAATTAGCGGCTAAGTATGCTGGTTTCATTTCGTTTTTCCGTATTCGTTCATCAAATTTACTTTGATTAATTACGATAGTATCAACTTTACTGCTAAGCACAGCAATATCAGACCCTATATTTAATACTGTTGAAAATGAACTAATGGCAGCACCAAGAAAGGCAGTAATGAACATCAATATTACATTTTTCGTAAACTCGTTCATTTCCTTAACCCTTGTATTGCTGCAACAAATTGCGGTGCTGCTTTTTTCAATTCAGTCATTCCCCATATACCACCAATCATGGCAATAAGTGTTTGAACAAACCATTCAGGTACTATTTTTAAGTTGGTGAAGATTTTCGCACCGTACTCAGGAGAAATAACCGTAACAATAATAGGTAAGGCAAACAGCCAAAACGAGAACCAACGCAAGCCATTATCTTTATCTTGTAGGTTTGCCATTTCCCATTCATGGTTATTGCTTTGTTCATCACTAGCAAGCCTTGTTTGGTTGTTGATAACGGCAAGTTTTCGCTTGTGCTTTGCTGCTTTTTCTTCACCTTTGTTTTTTAGCCACTGCGTAATCGGTGACGATATAAAAGAAAGCCAGTTAGGCATGTTAACCCCCTACCCACCAAAGAAATGAAGAAACCAGAACACCACCAACAAAACCCGCCCACCCTGCATCATTAGTAAGCTGTATTTGCTCATCCATTATGGATTCTCTCTATCGTGGGTAATATCGTAAATCCAACCACCCAATGACCACGCATTATTTCCTGTAATCTTTCGACCAACAGCTAACACGCCTTGATTAAATATATTGCCATCGTTTACTGGATTGATTGCATCACCAACAACACCAGCCGCTTTGATTGCTTGGTTTTTTGCATACCAAACACCAAGAGCGCCAACAACACCAACAGCCGCCACAACGCCCACTTTTGAGTTTAATAACTTTGCTTTATTCATCGTCAACGATTCCTTTAGTATGTGCCTTTATTTGATAAACAGCTGTTGCACAAAGTGAGGCGATAACAATCGCCCCGACTGCATTTGTGAAAAATTTCATTAGACTATTGCCTCGGCCATTTCACCCAAACGATTCAGGCGAGCAATAACAAACTTTTCCTTTGTGGCCAGCACTGCGCCTTGTCTTGATTGCTCGATGGTAAAGTGACCTTTCGACCCCTCAAAAACCGACATATGAAGCATCAATTCAGGCAATACAGCAGGGCTAACATACTCACTTGGTGACATTTGCATTTTACCCGCAACATAATCGATATAAGCTTGAGTATGGTTTTTTTCTTCTGTGCCACTTGGTGCCCACTTATTAACGATAGTGTTAATGGTGTTATCACCACGCTCTAAGTATTGAAGCAAGATAATAAAACCTGCTCTAAAGCCATGTTCAGGCGTTTTAAATTCTTCAAAAGTAGCATCAAGGTTTAGCAAGCGTTCGCCTGTCCAGTCTGCCGACTCTTTAATATTGAGCGGGTTATTGTTTTCTACGTTTCTTGGTTTTCTATTCATCAGATAGAGTCCTGTTGTTAAAATAAATACCGGTGCTAAATAGAGGTAATTTTTCATTACGCTAACGTCAAATTGACTGAGCGCACAACATCATCAGAGCCGCGAGCCATAATTTTTAAAGTCGTATCATCAATGAGTGATAAAACAATTTCTTCTCTTTGGTTTGGCTCCCCTGCTGTGCTGGGTGCTAATATCTCTACCTCACCACCTGCCCGAACAGTAAACGCGTTTTTTCGGTTGGTATTACTCCCACCTATCCCAACTTGCCAGCGCACTGGGTTTGTATGCTCGGTGTCATATTTACAATAAGAGCCAACAGCCCCGCCAAATTCATCAGCAACGGTATTACCCTCACCAGAGACAAACCCTTTCGCAGCTTTTAAGTTATTTTGAAAGCCAAAACCGCCGCCATACTGCGCGGATTCATCCGCGTGAACATCTCGGCCAAACAGGTAGGTATAGCTCGCTAAATTATGCGTTGAAACGTTATACCCAAAGCAACCACTGTAATTAGCATCGGCAAAACACGCATACCCCCACATCATAGAATCAAAAGAGGCAACACTATTTGGGTTTACAAATGATGTTAACGAGCCGCTCGATACAAGCGTTCTAAATGTGGCTAGTACAATTTCATCACTTTCATTAGCAACGCCATTGCCACGGCTATTAAATAAGGTGGCATCAAGCTCGTTAATGCTTACCCCTGCTCTAAATGCCTCGTAATAACGTATATAACCTAAATCAAAGGTACTTTGCCCTGTGTAGTGTGTACCGTCAGCCGTTTGTAAACCTGCACTTGATACCCATACGCAACGTGCATCCACTTTACGACAGTAATGGCGCAATGCTCTTTTAGGGGCGTAACGATCATGTACTGGCGCAGGAGAGCCAACCAAAATGGGCGTGTCACTTCGCATCCATGTTTCAGCGCGTAATTGCTGTACCAAGGTATCGAATTTATTTAGGTGCGTTTCAAAATCGCTCTCATAGTCAGCTTCTGCCTGTTGATGCTGGATAAAATCCAATGAATCGACGCCAAGTACTGCAAGTGCAGCCTCAACTTTTGCTTTTGCTGAAGCATAACGGGTTGAAGTGACACCACTACTCACCCATTCATCAATAGACTTACCGCCCACCGCATCAAAAATAAGGTAAACAGGTCGTCCCGTTTCTTCTTGAATGCGATGGATAAGCGCAACACCAATATTATTATTGCCACCGTTACCGTGTGGGTTGGTATGTGTCATGGGCGCTTTGGTAATATCTGAGCTGCCGAATTTTCCTGTTAAAGCATCCCAAACAAAGGTGTTCTTATTGATAGGATTCGGGCCGCCATTATTAGGGCCTGACGCATTTGATTGTCCGATAAGCAAACCCACGATAGGTTTCAAGCCGTTTAAGGCGCGCTTTACCATTCGATTTGTTACTGATATTGAAGAACTACTCATTACACTAACTCCAATACATCAACGAACACGCTAGAGCCACCAGCATTGAATGCCCAAAGCTCACCCGATGTATCCATATAATCGACCATGCCAACATCTAAAAAACCACCGCTTGAATCATTAACAGCAATATCACCACCAAGTGAAACACCGTTGTTTTGGTCACTACGAATATTGATGCGGCAACTTTTACGAGTGCCCACTTCGAATAGTCTTGTTGCTTGCCCTGCCAAACATTCAACCCTTGGTTTGTGCGTGTTTGTGGCTGCGGGTAGGATACTAAGCGCATTGCCAACCGTAACAGCCCAATTACCCGATTGCTTAACAGCCCAATCACCCGATTGCTTAACAACCCAATCACCCGATTGCTTAACAACCCAATCACCCAACTGCGCAAACGTCCAATCGCCCGATTGAACAACAGCGCCCACTGTAAAAGCTTCATCAAACTGCACTTTTATCGGTGCATTATTAATGATTTCAGTTTTTGTAACTTGTGATTTTTTATTTACTGGCTTAGTGCCCGTGGTGTACTTAATTACTACAGTAGAATCAGTGATATTTTGCAAAACAAAACTTGTCACATCGCCTAAGTCGATTTGGTCACCCGCTTCAATCGGTATATCTTCAATACCTTTTGCTGACAACTCAAGCTCACCATCAACGCTTAGAACAGTAAAAAAGCCACCACTAAAATTTATCTTCTTTTTTTCATAAGCTGAAAATGTTGATTCCATTATTTACCCGCCTTTTTATTACTTGCGTTAACAACTGAAACAACAACCGCAGATAAGACAACCGCACCAATAAGACCAGCACCCGCTAAATAAATAGTTTTTGTGGTCTTTAAATCACCCATTTTTAGGTTTTCTGCAAAGTCTTTAACCGTGCCTATTGTTTTGTCGTTAATGACCTCAATACGCTCATTTGCATCACTAACCGCTGACATAGCATCATTTGCAAATTCAAAACCACGCTTGTTTGAATCCTCAATAGAAAATAAAGCATCTCTATTCGACTCAGTAAGGGCATTGATAGCTTGCTCACCAAAATCAAAACCACGTTTGTTCGAATCATCAACAGCAAGTAATGCTCTTTCGCCAAAACCAAAGGCACGGTCGCTATTATCACCAACCGCTTTTATCGCATCATCACCAAAGTTAAAACTGCGAGTTACGGCATCTTCCATACCGCTAAGCACGTCACTTACCGCATCTTCTGCAAAGTTAAGGCTTAGCTCAACCGCATCATGGTCGGTCATTACAATAGACGAACCAGCACTTTCAACAATCTGTAAGCCTGATTCAGTTTGAATATTATTTGTTTTATTGGATGTGTTACTTGATGTTGAACTTTTTGATTTTCCACCCATTACAAAGTCCTCCTATAAATATGTTCGACAAGCTCAAACTCCTGTTTGATTAGCTTTAAAATTGCTGGTCGTTTGGTATGAAACCGAATTGAAGCAAAGCCGCTATCCTTAGCAACTTTAAGAACACCACTGATAATTTCACCTAAGTCCTGCCCCTCAAAACAACAGATAACTAGCTCTTTGCTTTCGGCTCGGGTTAGCATATGCGCCTTACCCCGTTGTAACCTCCAACACTGAGCTATGCCACTGTCACATTCCTTTTTAAGATCCAAATCGTCACCACCTAATGATTTGACTAAAAAAGGCGCAGCTTGTGCAAAAGTGATTTTTTCAGCGATTATTTTTTCTGCCACAAATAAACCCCACCAAGAACCGTTACACCAATAATTGACACACCAGCCGCCCAAGGCGGGACAACCAAACCTTTATTGATGGTTAGCCCCCCTTGATTAGCGGTTGTCGTGCTATAAACGTCCCCCGAAGTGGCGTTAGTCCCTAAGTCAAGACTCCCACCCCCCGTATCCACGTTAGGCATAGGAATCATTATTTAACTACCTTGTAAACAACACCCGCCACAACCAAGAAACCAAGACCAATACCAGAGTAAACAGCCAGTTTCTTAACATTAACTGGCTTTGCTACCACGATAGTTTCATTTGCTTGGGTTTGACCTATCACAGGCTGGTGAATAGTATCGGTATTGCCTTTAGCTTGATTTGCTGGCTCTGGACGTTCACGGCTTGACTCGCTGAATTTAGCGGTTATATAGGTATTCGCAAAACCCGAAAATACATCTAAATAACCGCTGTTATCTTCGCTTGCACCACCGACAATTTCTTCTTTCGATTCTTCTGCCATGATTTACCCCTTAGGCCGCTTCAAGCACTTCAAACAACACAGGAATATTACCCGCTACCGTTACAGTTGGTTTAATCTCGAATGAATTACCCGCAGTTTGCAAAGAATCCATCAAGTTAAAGCCAGAAGCGACAGCATCAAAATGCAAGTAACCCGCTTGAACATTGCGTTCAAAGCGTTCTAGCATTAAGTTACTTTGCGGTGTTTGCATGTTCCAGCGCTCTAAGCGGTTATGCTTAATAATCAAGTTACTGATATTTGCTGATTTCATGTGCATACGCTGAATACGAGGACCACGAGCAAAGGTGCTGTAGTTATTTAAACCCGTAGCACTTGCATCAATATCAAGAACATATTTACGCGGCACCATCATTCGTTTTTCTAATGCACCGTCAAAAACTTTTCGGGCACGTTGACGAATAAAACCAGCAATTTCAGGCACAGCACCATCAGTAGTTTGTTGAGCGGTAGCAGCTGCTACTTTTAAGATGAGCGTTAAGTTATCTTGTGCGCCAGTTACAAGGCCAGTTAGGTTTTGACCATCTTCGGTGCGACCCGTTAAATCATCAAACGGAATAATGAAAACACCATCAGGTAAGGTTTCAATTGCATAGGCTTTGTTTTTGTATGACTCAAGCATGCGTAAATCTTCGCCCGTTAAATCATAGATAACATCACCACCAAGCTTTACTTGTACTTGTAAAAGCTGGTTGTTGTTAAGGTTGGTCATTAATACGATTTCAGATAGAACTGCACCCGTATCTAAATGTACGGTAGTTTTACCGCCCCAAGGAATTGATACGTTATCTAATTGCTGGTTAGTATGGCGCATTATGCACGGCCCCCTAGAAAGCGGAATGGACGGTAAGTATTAGATGCGTAAACAACAGCACCTGATAATACAACAGTAACAAGGGCTGAAACGCCCATGGTTTTATAGTTCATTTGTGAACCCTTATTTAATAAAAATACGTGTTAAAAATCAGGGCTGAGTAAAACAAATGATTTGAAATTGAAACAAGGTGAATTTGAAAACGATTTGAAATTACGTTTTTGAATTTTTGGCAATAAAAAACCGCGCAATTGCACGGTTTTAAAGGCTAGTTTGGAAATACTAGCCTGCTATTTTATAGCCGCCACTTTTATCAATTTCCTTTTGTACAGGTGACCATTTTTTTGTTAAATAATTCGATTGAGGGACGTATGCGGCCATTCTTTCAAATGTGCCACCCGCCTCAGAATAAAGGTAATGAACCTTTGTTCTGACTATCTCGTCAAGCTCTTCGGCAAACATCGATAATTTGACGTTTCTGTGGCCTAAATCAATCACATCAGCCGCACGACAACCTAACTCTTTCATTACTCGGTTTTGGTCATTTAAGCCACCTTGAGCGCCTATCACTTTAACGGGTGAATTATTCCAAATGGTTTTTGGTACTTCTGCAGAACGCTGAAAAATAGCAATAGCACGTAAGCCAAATTTACGACCACCCGTCCAGATTTTACCGATAATGGTTTCATCTTTTTGGTTACCCTCTGAGTACTCGCCGAACTCTTCAAATACCGTGTAAAGAATGCGATTACCATCAGCAGCCGCCCAAGCCAATGAAGCGAACCAATGTGCCTCAACGATTAACGCTTGTTTACGTTCTTTTTCAGTTTTCCCTTTTGGTTTTGGTGCATAGGCCAATATAAACGGCTTACCTGATGCCCAAGCCTCTTTAAATACCTTGGCAAAATTCATCCGTGTTTTGTATGAGTAAACTTTGCGGCCAGCGAGCTTTTTATACTCGCCATGCGGGTCAAAAATAATTGCTGGGTACTTGGCAGGGATAATCCCTAACGTATTCATAGCAACCCCTTTGCCCCCGCCCGTCATACAACAAATGCTAGTATGCTTAGCGTTACGTGCTGTGTTTTCATTTATCGCCACGAGTAGCCACCTCGCTTTTTTCTTCATTGTTTACTTGAAACCAAATAGGCACACCAGCCACACCAACACCACCAAGCGCCATTAATTCAGGCATCCATGAATCAAGGTTGACGTTTTCAGGGTCAACCGTCATTTTTGGCTGATACTTCTGAATAAGTGGTGCAGTTAATACGGCAAAAAGTGTCGTAGGTAATTCACCCAATACAATTTCTTTACCTGTTAAATCACTGGCAATTTTAGCAATGTGACCTAAACCAGTAACGGCAATTCCCATAGCATCCTCAGCACTAAGCTTTGATTGCTTTTGGTTACTATCACTTGCTTGCTCGGATTTTTCTTGCTGCTCGGTTTCGGCTTTGGTAGTGGTCGCATCATTCAAAATACTGTCTAAATCGGAATTATCCACGCTATACGTGGGAATGCCGTCATTTTCGGTTTCGGAATTTTCCAAAATCATATTTGAAACTTCTTCGGACTTTTCCAAACGTAAAACGCCTCTGCTTTTCCCGTTTTCATTGTCTTGTTTCAAAATCTACCCCTTTAATTTGCTAAGTTGATAAATGCCACCACCGAACAAAGCAGTACCAAGCAAAGCCGCGATTATTTTCAAACCGCTGCCCTGCTTTGGTGATTCTTGCTCAAAATCATCACTTTCAATTTTGATGTCCGATTCCAAATTTTCAGGCAAATCATCTTGCTCTGGTTTGAAATCGCTTGTTTGCTTGTCTTGCACGGTTTCAGTGGTTTTGTTTGAAACTGATTTGAAAAATTCACCTTTCACGCCAATATCTTCACTCGCTTGTGCTTCAATTTCTGCGGCTCTGACTGTATTAACCAGACCACCACAGCCATTATTACAATGAATAAAAGCTAATTTTTTTCCGTTCTTACGATGGCGAACCTCAGCAATTCGCCCACAACTACATTTAATTTGTAGCATTGGTTTTCTCCTTATTTTGGTTGAATACTTTGGCAGCTATCGCGGGTATTTTTGCTGCAAAAGCAATTAACCCAAATACGGCCATGATAACTATGTAACTTTGAAAAACGATGAAGAACACCGCGCCCACCACTACGCCAAGTGTAAAAATAAATATAAAAGCATAAAGCAGACTAGTGTTTTTCATTTAACGACTCCTTATAAAAAAGCAAAACAGGCCAATAAACCCCAGAAACTCCACTCAACAACCATCAATGTAACAACCACTAAGTAAAGTTTTTTTCGGTTCTTTGGGTTGTTTAAAGCTGGAAATTGTTTTTTAATTACTTCTATTTGTCTCACGCCACTTGCTCCCATTCCTGACCATTTAGGTCATAAGCTATATTTTCACTAGCCTCTATAATTTCAAAATTGCTACGCTGCTCAGCCCAAACCCAAGTAATTTCACTTGTTTGTAATAACTCAGCGTAGTTGTACCAATAACGCCTATTCTCTTTTACCGCTTCAATTGTGGAGGCTTTTAATTCGTCCCACGTGTTATAACGATTACTTTTGACATCACCATTCCAAAAGCGTGAACGCATAGCCCAACTAATAAAATCGACCGCTTGGTTTTCGTCTAAGTTACCAATAGCAAAATCATTGATAAACGGTAAGTTATGTGAGTTTTCTTGACAGTCCTTTATAGCTTTATCGCCTTGCACCATGCGTAATTTCATTTTTTCTATATAAGCTTGTCGCTTTTCAGTTGGTGTTTTTTTATTGATATTAGTTAGCTTTTTAACTAAGCCTTTTTCAGTGCTTCTTTGCTGAGTACAAGCGATTACTTGTGCGTTTATTTTTGCTTTTTTACGATGAAGTTTTTCGCGTAACTCGCCCAAAATAGCTAAGAAATTATCGCTATAAAACTCACCGATACATTCCCATTTTGGCGCACGTGCACTGGCTGATATTCCGTAACGATTACCACGGATAATACCTTGACCGCTATCACCACCCTTTGTTAAATAACCAACGGCTTTAAGCAAATAATTACTAGCGGCTTGAGGTGTTTTAATACGCTCTAACTTAGCAAAGCCATGCTTCCAAATACCCTCTAACCTTTCAGCCCAAGCACGAAAAACAGGTTGTTCAACTTGCCAGCGCATCATTACATGAACATGAGGATTCTTTTCGCCTTGCTCATTTTCTGGCATTTCAGCAACCCACATATAATCTAGCGGGGCTTGCTTTTCGACTTGACCAGTCATGTGCTCTAAAAATTTAGGTGAGGTGTGTTTTCTTGGGTTATATCGAACCGCTTCAATTGAGTCATTATCAAAAGTTTCGCCATCACTTGCGAACGGGTCGACAAACTCAGGACAAATCATTGGTAAAGCTGATTTAACTTTTCGTTTTGTGCCTGAGTAAATAACCATGTTAGCGGCTTTACTTTTGGTTGTTGTCACTTCTTTAAATCGTGGGAACCATCCGCGCTGGTACATTCTTTGGCTAGCATCAAAAAAACGACTAACCTCAGTACCGACACTTGAAACGGGCTTGAATTCTACCGATGAAAACGCACCACTTGCAGGTATAGCATTGCAATAGCCTTTTATGTTTTCAGCTTTTTCAATATCTAGTGCTTTATTTGTTTGAGCATACTCAACCGGCACACCATCAACGCATCGAACTTGACCCCATTTATAATTTTTTACTTTACCTTGAGGAATAGCGACAATATCTAAAATTCTTTTTCGTGCTTCATTATTAAAAGTAAGGGTTAAAAACGTACTGTAACCACCACGACACGCTGAAAGGTATGCGCCACTCTCAAGTATGCTTTTAACGGCTTTACTGCTTAATGACTCTGTAAAACGCTCGCCTGTCGTACTTGGTGGTGTAGACTTTGAACCAAGCGCACCAGTTTCCAAACCTAAACGGTAATTGCCCGACCATTCTTGGTGATACATGCGAACACACGTTTTGCTTTTTTCTGAAATGGTACCCACTTTTTCAATACTGGCAAAGTGAGCACTTTTTGAAATTGTTTTACGACTGGCTAGCGATAAAGGCTCTGGGCAAGTATGAAGCTGCGCTTCAAACCCTCTCTTTTCGATACTATTGGCTTTTAACTTGTTAGACCATCGCGTTTGGGTAAAAGTGCGTTTCTGCTGCTTTTGCGCTTGGTACAAGTTGGAGAAAAAGCCTGTCGGACTTTCGGTCCTCTTGACTAGCCTATTACTTTCAGCTTCAAACGCTCTGCGTTTTTGCTCTGCTGCGCAGGGCTTTACTTTGCCAGATTCGATTATCTGCAAAGCTTCGGTCATTGCTGCGGCAGTTTCCAAACTTTCTTTTGTTGGAACTAAAAAAAGCGGCTTCATTAGCCGCTTTTGGTTCTGGGTATCATGAATATTCAAATTCACGGTAAACGTCTCTTTACAGGTCGTTTTATCTGGTCTTCTAAGTCACTCAACCTAAGATAAATACCACCAAATCCAGTAAAAGAACCGATAGAGGTAATGAGCCCTCTAACCAACCCCTCCGCAAACGGACTGTCACAATTTTGCTCTTTAATAACGCGTAAAAATGTCAGTGCGTTCCTTAAAATATCAGCCTCTGCATTGGTTAATTTAGCCATTACGCCCCCCCAACAATTAACTTATTAGGCGTACCATCTATGCGAGCCAAAAAACTACCTTTGTTTTTATGGATGTCTTTTGCTATATCCTCAGCGACTTTTTCAGGCTGAATGTTATCCATATAACCTAGAGAAACAACTTCCTCCCAAGCCTCCCAAGCACAACCATCAGGCAAACACTTATCCCAACCGTAACCACACTTTAAAATAGAAAAAACTAACGAACGGTAATAAGTGCCCCCATCGCCTCTATTAATCATCATTACACACCAACCTTAGCAGCAGCCGAACAATGACGAGCAATTGCACCAAGCTGGTTAATTTTATTTAAGGTTTGTTTGAAACGATTAGTCTCTACTTTTTTGGTTTTTAATTTTGTTCTGATTTCAGCAACGTGAGCGTTCACGGTTTCTTGAGAAGATACATTACTGTTAAGTACTTGCTGCGCCATTCTGCGAATCATTGCATCGTGAGCAATAGCGTTGAAGTCTTTGATTTGATGTGGTTTTTCTACTTGATTGGTTTGTTGTTCAGTGTTCATTCAGTTATCCCCTGTTAAATTAGCAGCTTGTTTGGATAATTGCGGGTTTGTTGCAACGCCCCCGCAATCCAAGGAACTAATATTTAAAATGATACTTTCGGGTAGTGAACTGAAATAACACTAAATGAGCGTCAACAACATCAGGTAAAACGGCTTGTACCGCGAAAGCAAAATAAAGATACCAAACGGGGATACAAAAAGATACCAATCGGTATCGGGTTGTCATTTTGGTAGACAGTGCTAAAATTAAGAAGTCAACAACTTTTAGGAAAACAATATGAACTTACAAGACTTACTGAATACCGTCTGTGGCGAAGTATCAGATATCAAAACTTCTAAAAAACTAGGTATCAGCCGTCAAATGTTCAGCCACTACCGAAACGGGCGAAAAAACCCTAGCGACGAAGTACTCGACAAAATAATAGAATTAACAGGCTTGAACCCTGTTGATGTTTACATGGCAGCGTATGCCGAAAAGATATCAAACCCAATAGTGGCCGAGGCTTTCAGGAATCAAAGTCATTTAGCTGCATAGAAATTACAAACCCGAAAAACACCGCCTTTACAGCGGTTTTTTTATGTTTGCAATATGCTAGATAACTTGAAAAAGCCTTATTTATTAACGGTTAACATAAACCTGTTAAGACAATAAAAACCACTAAAAATAAAACACTTTAGAAACAAATACTTACAGACAATCACAGGTCAAAAATTGCCGCAGATAATAACCCAAATTGATCATGATTTGCATCTTTGTGATGAAAAATCATGGCAAAAAGACTTACGTGATGTAGTGACTGAACCAGAAAAACTGCTAACACTGGTCAATATCGCCGCTGAAGACTATTTACAGCATTTTAATGCACGTAAATTATTTCCCGTGCGTGTGCCTTTATCATTTATTAAGCGTATGAAAAAAGGTGACTTTGATGACCCATTGCTCAAACAAGTAATGCCTCTATCTAGCGAGTTTTTACTTACTGATGGCTACACTGCAGATCCTTTACATGAACACGATACCGTTGCTGAAGGCTTATTACATAAATACAAAAACCGTGTATTAATGATAGTTAAAACAGCCTGTGCTATCAATTGTCGTTATTGCTTTCGCCGTCACTTTCCCTATCAAGATAACAGCCCTAATAAAAAGCGCTGGCAAAGCGCCCTTGACTATATTTCCTCTCATAATGAAATAAGTGAGGTTATTTTCAGTGGTGGCGATCCTTTAATGGCCAATGACGATCATTTAGCGTGGCTAGTTGAACAGATAGAGCAAATCCCCCATGTATCACGTTTACGTATTCATAGCCGCTTACCTGTGGTAATTCCCAATAGGATCACAGCCAAACTGGTAACACTTTTAAAGCGCTCACGTTTAAAAGCCACTATGGTATTGCATATCAACCACCCCAATGAAATTAACCAAGAGTTAATTGATGCATTAGAGCCGCTTCGTGAAGCACGGATCCCACTCTTCAACCAAAGTGTGCTTTTACGTGGCATAAATGATGACGCACAAGTACTAATTAACCTTAGTGAAGCGTTATTTGATGCTGGTATTCAACCCTACTACTTGCACCTGTTCGATGCAGTGCAAGGGGCGGCCCACTTCGATATTTCAGAAGCTGATGCAGTAGCGATTGTTAAAACTATGCTCGCAAGCTTGCCGGGATTTTTAATGCCTAAATTGGTGCGAGAAATTGCTGGCCAAGCTAACAAAACGCCGATCAATCTGGCATAATTGCCCAAAAGAATACCAGATCTATTACGTTAATCCCCACTCAGCGAGATTAACTTAAATGAGCAGGTATAAAGTCCTCACCTCAAAGTAAGAAATGTTATGACTAAAGCTATCGAACAACAACTTATTGAAAATATTTCAGTGATCTTAAAGAAATCATTAACGGCTGACGCCACCTTAGCTGATTTACGTGAAAATAAAAAAGCGAGTTTTAAAGCTATTTTTACCGCAGATTCGGTATTTAATAGTTCTGCAGATACTTTCCAACCCTATGTTGAAGAAGTTGCTGATGACCTTTTACAATGGCAAGCAAGTAAAGACCAAGGACTGCTGATTACTTTAGTTAAAAAGATTGAGCAGCTATTTACGGTATTAGCCAACTTTGAGCAAAGCTATAATTAATCGGTTTGATATTATATCATTGCTCAACTAACTTAGTGGCTCGAACCAGCCGCTAAGTTATTCGACAACTCTTTCTGAAGTCACTTGTAATTTACAATCATGTTCATTGAGTAAAGCGAGAATACTCAGATTGAGTTGATTAATTTCATCTAAAAAGACATCAAAGTCAGTCGTATTAACATAAGCAAAAATATCTAATTCTAACCCGTAGATAGTATACGCTTTGAAATGACTACGTAATGGGGATGTGGCAAGACTATCAGTCGAGCTGAGCATGCTCCTAATTGCTACAAGCAGTGCATCAATATTTTCCTTTGGCGTATCCGGTGTTAAGAAAATTTTAGGTTTAAAGGCCATTTTTTCACGTTCTGAGTAATTCTCGATATTCATATCAATAAATTTCGCATTAGCGACATAAATAACACTTCTATCTATCGTACGAATACGCGTTGCACGTAATCCAATCTCCTCTACCACACCTAAACTATTGCCAAATCGACAGAAATTACCAATCCTAATAGGAGCCGAGGTATATAAGGTAATAGCGCCAATGATATTTTCTACCGTTTTTTGCGCGGCTAAAGCAATGGCTAAACCACCAATCCCTAAACCCGCTAATAAAGTGGAAGCATTGAAACCAAGGTTTTCTAACCAGTTCAACCCGGCAATACTAAAGATCATGATCTTTATTACTGTGCCAGCTGGTCTAAGTAAGTACACGGCTAAAGGTTTATCTTGAGCGATAAATTTCTCTGCCAATAGTACTTTCATTAAATCAATAAAGCGAAAAGTCACCCAACACCAAGCAATGATCAGTAAAGTACTTCCTTCAGTCACAGCCCTGAGCGCGATAGTTACATTAGCTTCATCATGAAAATTACGTGCAAAAATTACCGCGATTAATAACGCAAAAGGTTCTTTTATGAATCTTAAAACTTCATTTGATACTTTTGTATAAATTCGTTTTATGCCAAAAGCGACCACCCAAGTAAGTATTTTTGCAATAAAATAATACAATACCAGCATCAATAGGAAATATAACCATTGCCAAAGCATGACTCCAAATAAGTCTACTGCGGGTAATTTCTTAGCGAGAAACTCTCCTAAAGGCGAGTATGAATAGCGTTTAAATAAGCGGGGGATTTTCTCAACGGTAGCATTAGATATTTTCCATATTTTAATCTTATCTTTCACTCGAGGAACACGCTGTAATAGAATATCGACACTATTACCTTGGTAATCTACCTTTCCGATTAACTCTCTATACGAAGGTAAATTATCATTTTTACGCCCTTCTTTTAGTGAACTAATACTATTAAGATCAACCCAAAGAGTACGATTCAATACTACACCTAATTGTCTTGCCAATTCTTCTTTGCCAGTACTAAGCGTTTTGTCAGACAGATTACGGTAATCGAGGTAATTAGTGGCTAATGTTAAATCACCAGAACGCAAAGCAGCTAAATAGCCTGCGATTGCACTACGAGGTTGTCCTCGTTCAAAGTCATCCTTAGGCACATTGTAATTATCAGCGTTATCCGGTTGTTCTAGATCTTGCTCAGACTTCTCTTTACTTTCGAGCATCTTTTTAATAGAAACATCTTCACCATTGTTAGAAGATTGGGCACTCAATGCACTTTGGCTATTAAAAAGTAGAACGATGAGAAAGATAAAAGTAGTGGCAGAACGGATAAAAAAAGTTGAGTTTTGGATGAGCTTCATTGCGCCTTATCCTTGCGATAATGTAAAATAACTTAGCAAAGATAATAACTTAAATATACCAATCAGACTAATTTAATGATTACTTAGCGAAAATAAAAAGGCTTAGAGGTAAGACTTAGAATGAAGAGAATGGTTATTCAGGAGAATATGCTTCACCCATTTGGCATGACTTAAGTAAAATAAAGTTTTAAGCAATAAAAAAGCCACAGAAGTGACTTTTATAGGATTTATTGAATAAAGCGTTACTTAGTAACAATCATTTCTTTAAAGGTTTCGTTGAACCATTCATCAAGCATTTTCTTTTCATAACCAAGCGACTTATTACGATACTTTAAGCTACTTCCTGACATGAAATTCATATCTTTTACCACAACGTCATCTGATTTAATCACAGATCCATCGGCATCTAATATTTGGTATGAGAAATTCATCCGAGGCGAGTATATTTCCTTAACAATACGCGTACGATTGACGCCACCGTGATGTGTATCACCTGCTAAATCGACATCAGTAACATCAATTTTTAAGGTTTGCCCTGCTGGCAACATTTCGGCTAGTTTAGCAAAGTGCTTTTCAAGATCTTTAAAAGTACGCTCTCTAAACTGCTTACGTCCGTCATTACCTGAATCAATATCACGGTAACTTTTATAATCAGTCCAAGTTACTTCACTTGTTGCCGCAAAGGCATTTGGTACTAATAAAAAACTAGCTGTTAATAGGGTAACCATTAATATAGATTGTTTCATATCTTGTTCCTCAAATTAATTATCAACTTAAGTAAAACAGAAAACACCGGCTAGTGTAGTATCAATTTGATACTAACGTGTGCTAATTTGTAGCGTAGAACTGTTTCATTACGCGGCTAACAATTGCTGCCGTACGTTGTTCCCTTTCCGCGTCACTTATATCTTCATGAGCAAAACCTTGTACAGCACCACGCCATACTTTGTCTCCTGTTAGAGCATCTTCAATATAAATTAAAAAACTCCCTTTTCTAAATTCATCATTGTCTGGTAAGCCCGGTGTGATACCAAACTTGTCATTAATAGTTTCATCTGATAAGTCGCTGGCTAAAGCGATACCAAAGCCCACATGAAAAACAGAGTTACTGGCGTCGTCAGTATTTCTGTAACCATGCTTTTTTAAGTCAGCAACAATAGCATTCGCATAAAACTTATATGCTGCTTGAGTTTGCTCCGGTTTTAATGATGTTTCTTTTACATATTTAGGTGCTAAAGAGAACTGACTACCTTGTGCATAAGAGATTGGAATATCGCGAACACTAGATATCGCCAACTGATTTTTATTGACTGGTTTCTCTTGGGGAACAGTCACACAAGCACTAACAAATAAACAACTAAATAGAGCTACAGCAAAACTAATATTTTTCTTCATTATTCAATCCTAGAAATATGTATGCACATATCAATACTGACTTAATTCCATAATTAAGTATATAAATACATCCAAATAAATTCTGCGATAGAATGTAATATAAATGAACTAATTTGATCTCAAAATCCTCGATAAAATAATGCTAAATAGAATCGTTTTTGTGCATAATCAGCTGACTTATTTCTGTCTCTTATACACATCTCCGAGCCCACGAGACCGTACTAGATCTC
>OJBR01000484.1_pt1 | contig 17446 bp, 13 predicted proteins | sample 1591161 | NCBI WGS metagenome assembly OJBR01 (sample SAMN05416803, study PRJEB24817) | seawater metagenome | isolation source: Sea water | place: Canada:Atlantic | collected 2013-07
CTATCCTCTTCGTCGGCAGCGTCAGATGTGTATAAGAGACAGATGTTATATAATAAATGACCGTTGAGTATTGAAGTACTTATAATCAATAACATTATTATTAATAAATTTTACTTTATAAAATGTATGAGCACATGAACAAGGCAGTATTAAATAAATGAATAAATTCTTTAAAAAATTTTCAATTAGTCAAACTATTATTTTTTTATCAACTTTTCTATTTAGCTTACAAGGAATTTACGGACTGATAATTAATAAGAACCTCAATAGCATTGGCCAGCATATTACGCAAATTGAGACGCAATATATTCCACTGACTAAAAAAATAACACTATTAAGCGAATATCAGTTAAAACAAGAAATCGAATTTGAACGTGCCTACCGTTTTGCCCTTGAAATCAATGAAGCCGATAACAGTTTTAGGCTCTTTACTGAGAAAAAAAATGCATTCCAGCATTTATCAAAAAAAATTGATGATGAAATAAAGCATACTTTGAAAGAGCTTGCGCATGATACGAAAGAGGCTGATAAAAAAGAAACAAAAGAACAGTTTTTAGCCTTAACACAGCGCTTGGAACGTTTTAAAAGTAGTCATAAAGACTGGAGTGATGAAATTAATCATACCTTTAAATTATTAGAAAATAATGACTATGATAAGTTAACAGATCAAGCTGAAAGGCATGCGGCTGAGTTAGAGAATGATGTACACGAAATTTTAATTGAAATTGAACGTTATACCTCAGAGTCAATTCATGAGCTTAGTGAAGAAGACCATAATGCTTTACTGGCGGGTATCATTTTAGTGACTATTTCTTTGTTGATGGCAATTTTGTTGACCAAATTGATTACCACTAACTTAAAAGAAGACTTAAATGACTTAAAAGCTAATATTGAAAGAATTTCAGAAGGTGACTTATCAACGAAAGTTAGCTCAAAACTAGGTAAGGAGTTTGGCATTAATATCATGCGTCAACACTTACAAAGCACTATGTTAATGGTGAGAAGTGGCGCAGATGAGTTGATGGGAGCCAGTAATGAATTAGCTGAAGTAAGCATTAACGTCATGAAAAATGTCAATCGGCAAGCCGAAGAGGTTGATTTGGTTTCAGTTGCAATGACTGAGATGGAAGCGAGTTCTCTGGAGGTAGCACAACACGCTGAGAATACGCAAAACTTAACAATACTTGCTTCAGAGAAAGCGAATGAAAGTCGAGATATTACGGCCAAAGCAATGAGTGCTATGTCAGATTTAACCAAAAGTTTGGACCAAAGCAGTCAAAATATACAAGAGCTAGATCAGCACAGTGCCAATATAAGTTCGGTCTTAACTGTGATTAAAGATATTGCAGATCAAACGAACTTACTTGCCTTAAATGCTGCTATTGAAGCTGCACGCGCTGGTGAACAAGGCCGAGGTTTTGCTGTGGTAGCTGATGAGGTGAGAACTCTGGCGAAGAGAACACAAGATTCAACTGTTGAAATTGAAGAAATGGTTAACTTATTTACTCATGGTACTGCCCAAGCAGTTCACTCCATACAAATTAACTCTGAACATGGCAAAAGTAGTCATCAGACAACGCTAGAGTCGAATCATAAAATAGAAGACATCCAAGTGGCGATGGAAGATATTAACGATATGAATAATCAAATTGCTACGGCAGCGGGAGAACAATCTTGTACCAGTCAGGAACTTTCAAAAAATACAGCAATGATCAGTAAATTAAGCTCTGAGAATATTGATTCTTTTTCTCGAGTATCAGCATCTTCTGAACAGCTTTCGTCTTTAGCAAGTCAATTGAATGATAAAATAGGTAAGTTCCAGTTAGTATAATTAAATCAATGTTTTGGGTAATAATTTACAACCGTTATTTTTAAATTTAACTAGTTAAGGCCATTACTTTAGGTGATTTTATAGATCTTATATCAAGTTTTGGCCACATGAACATCAATATGAGGAGGGATAAAAATGCGCTTAGGTCGATATTACTTAGGATAATAAATAGTAGTATTGATGGCGACTTTCAAAAGACTAAAGCATGCTATTTGAAAATGAATAGGTATAATGTGCAATTTTAGACGCTTATGAATTTTGCAAGGTCAATTTGTGAAGCAATTATTTAACCCCGCTATAAATTTAATGAACAATCTGAGTTACCCTCGTAAATTAATTGTACTTGGTGGACTTTCTCTCCTTTCCTTATTGATTGTTTCAATTTCCTTATTAGTCTATTTATCCGGGTCTATTAGTACCGCTAATCAGCAATTAGAAGGCTTGAAGCAGGCACAAAAAACATCAAGACTTATTCAAACGCTGCAGCAACACCGAGGAATGTCAGCGGCTGTTATTGCAGGAGTTAATGACAGTGCTGATAAACAGATGTTGGTTAATAAACAAGTCGATAAAAATTTTTTTAATGTTGGTAATGAGTTACCTTCAGAATTAAAGCAAGCAGAAAAATGGTCTAGTATACAAGAGCAATGGCAATACTTAGACGCTAAAGGAATTACGCTAGCACTTGATGAAAGCTTTCATTTGCATACAGAACTCATTCATAATTTGAATTCTTTACAACTACAAATCGCTGATTATTACTTTTTATTGGTAATGGATGATCTTGATTCGTATTACTTAACAAATAGCTATTTATTCACTATTCCCATCACCTTAGAACTACTTGGGCAAGCACGCGCGGTTGGTGTTTCATACCTGGTAAATAAGGACATAAAATCGAGAGGGGAAATGATATCACTGCTATCAAATACCGTTATACCGCTTGATGTCTTTAAAGAGAATGTGAGCAAGGTTAAAAGAGAATTGATTTCTAATGGAGAAAGCCTTTCTGCACAGGAACTCAGTCAAAAAATTGAGAGGCATATCAAATTTACCTTAGATGGCATCTTAGCTAACACCACGTCTTTGAGTTCTCTTGAACTTTATAATCAATCTACTTACGTTATTGATGTCGGTTATCAGTTTTTAGATAATTCACTTTCTTTTACCCTAAGCACTTTACTTCACAGCAGAGTTAAACAAGCAAACACTCAATTAATTGTGAGCATAGGCTTTTCGTCAGCATTATTTCTGATTGTTCTGTACTTTATAATAGGACTACATTTTTCAACAATTAGAAGTATTAATTCCCTAACCCAAGTTACGGGTAAGTTCTACGGTGGTGATCTCGATGCTCGCGTGACCCTTGATACTCATGATGAACTAAATAATATAGCGCTCGGATTTAATGAAATGGCAACATCGTTTCAGAATCTAATGATTGATAAAGAAGAAATAAGTTCAAGACTTCGTGCCATCATTGATAATTCTCCCATAGGAATTTGGTTTACAGGAATTGACGGTCGTTATCATTTCGTCAATAAGACATTTTGTAACTTAGCGGGAATAGAAGAAGAGGATATGCTTAATACCCCTGCTGCTAATCTAGCGCTATTATTGGGGGAGGACATAGCTCATCATTGCTTAAACTCCGATAGAGCTGCTTTAGCACAGGACTTTCCCCATGTCTCTTATGAAACAATCCCTCGCTTAAATGCCAAACCATATATTCTTGAAATCACAAAAGTGAAATTGAAAAATGCACGAGGTGAAGTGGTTGGTTTGATTGGCATCAGCAAAGATATTACCAATAAACGTCAGCAGGAAGAAGATTTAAAACTGGCAGATATCGTGTATCAAAATAGCTCGGAAGCGATGATGATCACCGATAGTAATAATGAAATTATCGCAATTAACCCAGCTTTATCTGAAATTACGGGTTATAGCGCCAGTGAATTAATTGGTAAAAATCCTAGTATATTTAGTTCAGGCAAGCAAAGTGCCGAATTCTATCAGTCAATGTGGGAAGAAATAAAACTAACAGGCACATGGCAAGGCGAAATTTGGAACACTAAAAAGAATGGTGGGGAGTTTCCAGAATGGCTTTCAATCAATACCATTTACGATGATTATGGCAACGTTTTCAGACGGATTGCGCTATTCTCAGATATCACAGAAAAGAAAAAGAAAGATGCATTGATATTAAGGCAAGCGAAATATGACAGCCTTACCAACTTACCCAATAGAATAATGTTTATCGATCGGTTGGAACAAGAAATAAAAGTCTCTCACCGTAAGATGCAAAAGTTTGCTTTGATTTTTATTGATCTAGATAATTTCAAAAAAATAAATGATACGCGGGGTCACGTTTATGGTGATGCACTACTTATCGAAGCAGGAAAACGAATTACGCATTGTATACGAGAAGTAGATACTGTGGCGCGACTAGGGGGAGATGAATTTACTATTCTTTTGTCTGACATTGCCGATATACATAATGTCGAATCAATTTGTCAGAAAGTCTTATTGGCTTTAAGTGAACCGTTTTATATTTCCAAAATGTATACTTATATTTCTGCTAGCTTAGGGGTTACCATTTATCCGGATGATGCAAGCAGCACTTTGGAATTATTAAAAAATGCTGACCAAGCAATGTATCTGGCTAAGAACCTTGGCCGAAATAGGTTTTGTTATTTTACCGCTTCAATGCAAGAGCAAGCACTAGATCATTTAGAGTTAATGAATGACTTGCGTGAAGCTATTATTTTGAATCAACTTGCTGTGTTTTATCAACCCATAATTGACTTAAAAACGGGAGTTATTCGTAAAGCTGAAGCCCTTTTACGTTGGAAACATCCCGTTAGAGGTATGGTAAGTCCTGCTGAGTTTATTCCTCTTGCTGAAGAGTCTGGATTAATTGTCGAGATCGGCGATTGGGTATTCAAACAAACAGTTCAACATATTAATAAATGTAAAGAACAGCTTGGTTTAGATATACAAATCAGTGTCAATAAATCACCCGTACAATTTAGAGAATCAATAGACCAGCTGGATTGGTTATCATATCTTGCTGCGAACGAACTGCCGGGGGGAAATATTGTTATTGAAATAACCGAAGGTTTGTTAATGAATAATAATATCAGCACCATGGAGCAGCTTTCCAGGTTAAGATCTGCCGGTATAGGGCTGTCTATGGATGACTTTGGTACGGGATATTCATCACTATCGTACTTGAAAAAGTTTTCGCTTGATTATTTGAAGATAGATCAGTCGTTTACGAGAAATATAACGTCAGGCTCTGAAGATATGATTTTGTCTGAAGCTATTATCACTATGGCTCAAAAGTTAGGTTTGAAAGTGATAGCTGAAGGTATCGAAACAGAAGAGCAAAAAGACTTACTCATTAATGCTGGCTGTGATTATGGTCAAGGGTATTACTTCTCAAGGCCGATACCTGCAGATGAATTTTTGCAGCTATTGGCTCGAAACTCTTGTGATTTAGAGGTGAATGTAAATGCTAGCTGTGAGTATTAATGGTTAATAGTCAGGTTACTGATGCTTTAGTAAGTATTTATGAGTAATTCAGTTCTAGTGGATCGATTAATTCAATACGGTTTTAATTCAAAAGGATGAGGTATTTCATGGAATCACCTAGAGATAATAAAACGGACTTTATGCAAGCAGTTATTAATGCTGCGCCAACGCCTATTTTTTATAAAGATGCAAAAGGTCGATATTTGGGATGTAATAAAGCTTTTGAAGAATATATAGGTTTAACCCGTGGTGAATTAATCGGTAAAAGCGTCTTCGAACTTTTTGATGACGATCTAGCTAGTACTTACTTCAAAGCAGATAATGCCTTATTTGAAAGAAAAGGTACGCAAATTTATGAAGCTAAGGTGGAGTATGCTGACGGTTCAATTCATGATGTGATGTTTCACAAAGCATATTTTCATGCTGAAGGTGTCGAAGGCGTTGTAGGCTCAATACTTGATATTACGGAGCGAAAAAAAGCTGAAAAGCGATTAGAGCAACTTGCATTAACTGATAGTTTAACAGGGTTAGATAATCGGTATTCGTTAATGAAAAGTCTCAAGCATTCGTTGTTACGCCAGCATCGAGAAAACTTTACATTGGCATTCTTGATGTTAGATTTAGATGGATTTAAACAGATTAATGATAGCTATGGACACCCTGTAGGAGATGCTCTGTTAATCGCTGTTGCTAAGAAGTTAAAGAATCATTTCCGAGAAAGCGATGTTATTGCTAGGGTTGGTGGCGATGAATTCTCTGTCATACTAGAGAACATTTCTTCTACAGAGTCATTAAGATTACTAGCTAATAAAATATTAGCTGAGTTTGTTGAACCTTTTATTATTGATAATAATAGTTTTACTATAGGAATCAGTATTGGTATTGCTATATCCTCTTCTTGCGAATGCTCATCTGAAGATATTATAAAACGAGCAGATGCAGCACTGTACCAAGTAAAAAATAATGGTAAAGGCAATTACCTTTTAACTGTAGTAAATTAGCGTAAATATCCATACAACTTATAGCATCATGGGCTATTAAAATACTTCCACAGCCATTTTTATATTTTTATCAAATAAGATGATTACTTAATATGTAGTTGATTGAAGTCAGTAAAAAAAGACTGACTTTAGATTATAGTTTAATGAATTATCTATTAGTGTAATAAATATAAAAACACTAGGAAATATCATGGCTGCTGTACATCCTAAACTTATCGAAAGTTTAGTTGATCAAACACCAAGAGCAATGATTGCTATGTTAATAGTATCTTCTGCTTACTTCGGGATATTTATCAAATTCGTTCCATTGATAGTGTTGATTGTTTGGTTTGTTTTTCAAATATTATTGGCCGTATATCGTTATTATAATGCAATGATGTTTAAAACATATTTAGCACAAAGGACTCCTGAAAAAATAGAACAAAATGAAGTCTATTTTATGCTTTCTAATGTATTTCAAGCTGGTATGTGGACAATATCTTCGGTCCTATCTATTGTATACGCTCCCCAACCATATGAATTAGTTAGCTTAATATTGACCATCGGCATTATAACTGCCGCTGCACTCTCTATGTCATCACTTTATAAAGCATATTTAGTCTTTTTTTTCTCAATGATAATCCCTCAAATTATTATTATGATTTGTTATGCTGAACATCAGCATATTGGTTTAGTTGTCTTAATTTTTATTTATATTCCTGCCACGATCCTACTTTCAAGAGCCATTTACAATAGCCGTTTATCAAGTATTGAAGCGCATGATGAACTAGAAAAAAGTGTCGATGAGCTACATCGACTATCAATAATGGATAACCTTACGAATATATATAATCGACGTTATTTCTTTGAAATGTCTAATAAGTTAATTGCCACAGCAGCGAGAGAGAAAAAAGCAGTTTCACTGCTCATGCTTGATATCGACTTCTTTAAACAAGTTAATGATAGTTACGGGCACCAAGCTGGGGATTTTATCTTAGTAGAGTTAGTGAAAGAGATAGAAACTATGACGCGCAAAAGTGATGTTTTTGCTCGTATTGGTGGAGAAGAGTTCACTATATTACTCAATAATACTTCACTGAAAGGCGCACAGGTTATTGCAGAGAAAATGCGTATAAAAATAGAAAATAAAGTGTTTAGTTATAATAATGCTTCGATTGATATCACTATTAGTATAGGTATTTCTGAATTAACAGCTGTAAATACCTCCATTGAAGATTTATATAAACAGGCAGATAAGCAGCTTTATAGCGCTAAAAATAATGGCAGAAATAGAGTGTCAGTAGCAGTAATTTCAGCTTAACTATGATGAAAAACACATTGATTTAGTAGCAAATAGTCAAATTTAAAGGCTGCCTTGTGTTCTGTTGATCTGCCTTTGATATTACTTTCATTAGATCCCCTTCTTGAATTGGCAACTAGGTGAACTTGTCAGGAATATACTCTTCTTTATGAGGTTATAAGATGGTCTGTGAGCAGCCTATTCTAAAGTGAGGTGTTACTATTTCTACTTGTTAGGGATGATTGTTGATGGTTAGAGCCATAACAATAAGTTATTTTGTTTTAAATGCATAATATAGCTTGGTCTATGACGAATATATGAGACAATTTAGATTGCTATCACAATCCAATGGTTCATTATGAAACTTTTAGTTCGTAACCTTTCTCGCTCAACAACCGAGCAAGAACTTCGTATTTTATTTTCCGCCCACGGCACAGTCGCAGAATGTAGTTTAGTTTTAGATCAAGCTACAGCTAAATCAAAAGGCTTTGGCTTTGTTGAAATGCCTAATGAGGCAGAAGCAAAAGCGGCATTAACTGCTTTGCATGAAACAAGAGTTGCTAAGAATAAGATCCGAGTAAAAATAGCTCAGTAGAGTTATGGTTTAAATCAAAAACCAGCGTCTTAGCTGGTTTTTTTATGTCTAGGATTTAGTCTTGCTTTTTTTTGAATAAGTTCGATAGGCATTAAGGGGAAAATAACCCTATTTATTGCTATAGATTACCGATGATTCAAGTGAATTAATCACAGACTATTTTTTGATTGCTACGCGTTTCATCTTGACCGTCGTTATTGTTATCTTTCGTCGCATAAAAACGACCTGACCGAGCTATTACTATAGCTCTTGATTTTTCTTCATATTCCTTTGGACAATACCTTAGCGTACCATTACTTAAACCATATAAGTGACCTGTTGCCTGATAAGTTATTTTGTTTCTGTTAGTCGCGTATTTTAATATATCGCCGGCGTTTATAGGGCTTTTTGTCGCAACCAAGAGTTCATTGTTGGCGCTATCAAATATCTGGTTGTTGTTATTGTCAACGAAGACAGATAGTTCTTCATGCCAATCTGTAGAACAAGTACCATCGCTCTTTAATGGACAAATAATAACATTACATTCCTTATTTATTGCGTGATTTCGTGCCGCGAGCAACAAACGAGAGAGACGTGATATTTCATTATCGACCCGTAATTGTACAATAAAATCATTGAAACTGGGTAAAGCGATAGTAGTGAGTATTGAGGTTACTCCTATACTCACCATCAGTTCAATTAATGTCATTCCTACGATTAATTGATGAGAGGTATTAGATGTTATTTTGGGTGTGTTTTTTTCACAACTAGAGTGAGTATAAAGCATAAAAAATCCATTTTTATTAACTGCCCTGTGTTATTCAGTTATAGATAATAAAAATGGATTATGCGAAGTATTGAACGTCTTTTAATTTACGTTTTATCGTAGATTGTTGGTATTGCTTGTCTTTTATGTTGAGTTTTTTTATAAATGTTGATGATATGTTCGCTAACTGAAGCAGTGACTTGTTTACCTTCTAAGAAATTATCTAATTGCTCGTAGCTAATGCCTAAGGCATCTTCATCTGTTTTACCAGGCTCGAGTTCTTCCAAATCAGCAGTAGGTGCTTTATCTACTAATATACTTGGTGCCCCTAGCTCTTTAGCGAGCGCTCTAACTTGTCTTTTTGATAATCCAAAAAGGGGAGCTAAATCACAAGCACCATCACCCCACTTAGTAAAAAAACCGGTGATGTTTTCTGCGCTATGATCCGTACCTATAACTAAAGCACCAATAATTCCAGCAATATGATATTGGCTTGCCATACGCATTCTAGCTTTTGCATTACCTTTAGAAAAATCAATTTGAGCATCGCTAGCGGTTAGAATTTCAGCTTTGCTCATTGCTTGTAATACTTCGTGGTGAATACCATCTGCAGCACTAAGTACGTTGGTGGTTAAACAGTGGCTAGGTTGAATAAAGTCTAGGGCTTGTTGCGCGTCATCTTCATCTGCTTGAATACCGTAAGGTAAACGCACTGCAATAAATTGATAGTTTGTTTTATTATCACTCTCACTTTGTTGCTCGTTGAGTTCGTTTATTGCAAGTTGAGCTAGACGTCCACAGGTTGATGAGTCAACCCCCCCGCTGATCCCTAGCACTAAATTACTTAGACCAGACTGCACTAATTGTTTTTTGATAAAGGCAACACGGCGGTTTATTTCAAATTGAACATCAATTTCAGGTAAAACTTTCATTTCGGCAATGATAATTTGCTGATCCATAGGGTTTCCTAGCAAGGCTTGAGTGTTAATACCAATCGGGCTAACTTATTGATCACTTAGCGAGATTTAAAAGGCTTATAGGCAATTTATTGATTAAAGAGAATGGTTATTCCCTTGTTTAAATTAATAACGCTGCATATAAACCTTTACCTTTTATTAGGTACTCGCCTTTCGGGAACTCATTACCAAACTGATAACATCACAAAATGAATGAAATATAGTCTAACTATGTTTAACTCATTTTGTTTGTTCTAAGCTCGCTAATATAGTTCTAAGTTGGTCAATTAATTAATCCGTTTGGTATAAGTATGTAATTTTTACTAGTTTAGCAAAATTAAAAGCCAATTGGATATTGCTAAATTGCAATAAACACGCTGTAATAACTTTATTATTTAAATCAATACAACTTTAACTGACGAGCAACGCAGATGAAAAAAATAGAAGCGATTATTAAGCCATTTAAAATGGATGATGTAAGAGAAGCCCTTGGTGAAATTGGTGTCACAGGTATGACTGTTTCTGAGGTTAAAGGTTTTGGCCGTCAAAAAGGTCATACTGAGTTGTATCGAGGTGCTGAGTATATGGTCGACTTTCTGCCTAAAGTGAAATTAGAAATTGTCATTGCTAAAGAAGATGTTGAGCGCTGTGTTAATGCAATTTTAGAAACCGCGCAAACTGGAAAAATCGGTGATGGTAAAATTTTCATTACTGATGTTGAGCGTGTTATTCGTATCAGAACGGGTGAAGAAAACCGAGAAGCTATTTAGTTTGTGCTTACCTGTGTAATGCGACTGTAATGACTTTATAGTCGCAAATCTTTACTATCTTCCTTTATCTGCCAAATAGTTACGCCCATCTTAGTCGTATAAGATTTCTCTAAGCAATAACCATTTCGTTTATCCATTATATCAAGATAGTGATACTAGTGAAGCAGACACTGTGTGCTAAGACTTAAGTTTTTACCGTTATAAAAAAAGCTAAATTACCGAGGTAATTTAGCTTTTTTTTGCACTAACCTAACGTAAGTTTTTACTGCTCTAACTAATTCGTTAATTTATTATTTGGGTAGTTAGCAGCAAGTACTTGCATAGCATTCTTCTTCAAGTCTGCTAGGCCAAGTTTATCGTAACAATCAATCATTATTTCTAAAGCTTGTTCAATTTCAGGACTCGGTGAAAAATACTCAACAACGTAGCGAGCACGGTTAGCCGCAGAGGCATAAGCTTCACGTTTTACGTAATATTTAGCAACAGCAATCTCATATTGTGCAAGGCGAGATTTTATTGAAATCATGCGTTTACGTGAATCTGCAGCGTATTTACTGTCGGGGAAATCAGTGACTATACTCTTAAAATCATTGAAAGCACTACGTGAAGCTTCAGGATCACGATCGCTACGATCTATCCCTGCTAAATCTTGAAACAAGTTCTCTTCAGTAGAAATATTGATAAGAGCACGCATGTAATAAACGTAATCAATATTAGAGTTATTAGGATTTAAACGTAAAAACCTATCGGCTAAGGCAATACCTTGTGCAGCATCACCACTTTTGTAATAAGCATAAATTAAATCAAGCTGTACTTGATGCGAAATAGGACCAAAAGGGAAGCGTGAATCAATCGCGCCAAGTATTTGGATAGCTTTTTGGTATAAACCATTATCAAGGGCTGCCCTAGCGTCAACAAATAAAGCCTGAGCTGACTTATCTGGTACCTTGTCTATCTCATTTTCAGAGGATGAACAACCAGTTAAGGTCAATGCTAGAACGGTTAAAATAATTTTTACTGTCAATTTTTCCATGAAATTTATTATCGCTACTTTGTTTTAATTAAAATAAATATCAAACCATCGCGTAAACGGGTAAAATGCTTATATATTTAAGAATATGCATTCTACCCTAGCAATCTTACCTTGCACAGTGCAAATGGTAATTTGATTAATACGCTAGGTTTAATCGAGTTTAAAGAGAATTTAATGCCAGAAATCATCCAACATCAAGATACCGTGCCTGAATCGTGTTTAGGTAAACGTTTTGACCAATCATTAGCGCAAATGTTTCCTGATTATTCACGTTCACGCTTAAAAGATTGGATTGTAGCCGGACAAGTACGCGTAAATGGTGAAGTACTCACCCGTGCCAGAGAGAAAATGTATGGCGGTGAACTTATTGAAATTAATGCAAAAGTTGAACCTGAATTACGTTTTGAAGCCCAAAATATTCCCTTAAATATTGTCTATGAAGATGACTATATTTTAGTGATAAATAAACCTGCTGGTTTAGTTGTTCACCCTGGCGCTGGTAATCCAGATGGCACAGTACTTAATGCTTTATTGCATCATTGTCCTGAGCTTAACGTTGTGCCGCGTGCAGGTATTGTTCATCGTCTTGATAAAGACACTACCGGTTTAATGGTCGTAGCAAAAACAATTGCAGCGCAAACTAACTTGGTTGAAGCATTACAGTTACGTGAAATTACTCGAGAATATGAAGCGGTAGCAAATGGTGTAATGACTGCTGGCGGTTTAGTTGATGAGCCTATCGGTCGTCATTCTACTAAACGTACGCAAATGGCCGTTTCTTTTATTGGACGACCTTCGGTAACACATTACCGTGTTATGGAAAAATACCGTTTACATACTCGTTTACGTTTACGTTTAGAAACTGGTCGAACGCACCAAATTCGTGTTCATATGTCTCATATCACGCATCCACTTGTTGGTGACCCTGTTTATGGCGGCCGTCCTCGTCCACCAAAAAACTCAACAGAAGCGTTATTAATGAAATTGCGTAGCTTTAAACGCCAAGCATTACATGCAGCTATGTTGTCTTTATTTCACCCAATCACTGGTGAAGAAATGACTTGGCATGCGGATTTACCAGCAGATTTTGTTGAGTTAATTGACCTTCTTCAAGAAGATAATAAGCTTAATGGTCAAGACGAATACTAGTCATAGTAAACGTGAACATTTTACCAACTCAGCTTTTGAGTTGGTAAAATGGCCAGTTAATTTATCATCTTCACTTGATGATAAAGTCCTCGCGCTACAAACATCACAACTTCCTCCTGATTTATCTCAAAATTCATCGTCATCCCCATTGTTAACTGAACAAGCTACATCAACTTTTGGTGGTTTTAATTTAGGATTACATGTTGGTGATGACGCTGAGCGCGTTACTCACAATCGTAATGTTTTAAATTATTTTATTAGTCAACAGCTCTTCGATCAGGCTGAAAAACTAAGTGATGAAGTCGACATCCAATGGTTAGAACAGGTGCATGGTAATGAGGTGGTAACTGTCATTAGTGTAAATGAGCAGGCCATTGTTGCTGATGCCAGTATCACTCGACAGAAAAATATAGCTTTAGCTATAATGACTGCAGACTGCCTGCCAATATTATTAAGTCATAGGATGGGTACTGAAATTGCCGCAATCCATGGTGGTTGGCGTCCATTAGCAGGGAATATTGTCGCTAAAACGATCGCAAAAATGCACAGTAGTCCTTCTGATATTGTTGCTTGGCTTGGCCCATGCATCGGAAAAGACTCTTTTGAAGTGGGAGAGGAGGTTAAGCAAAGCTTTACTCAACTAGATGAAGAATTCAACGATGCTTTTGTCATGCAAGATAACGGAAAATATTTAGCCGATTTACAGAAAATTGCCGGACGACAGCTAGTATCTTTAGGTGTGAATGCCATTGCTAGTCTTACAAAGTGTACCTATCAAGAAACAGAAACATATTACTCATATAGAAAACAGCAAATCACGGGTCGTATGGCCAGTGTTATTTGTCGACGTTAATACCTCAATTTACTCACTATAGAATTAAAGACTCCCTAATTGACTTATATCAATCATATGTCTTTATATGCATTGAAAAATAATCTTTTAGCCTTATAACTTAACTATGTAATAGGGAAAGTTAGGAGAGTTAATATGCGATTAGATCGCTTTACCCAATCATTTCAAGAATCCATTGCCGATGCACAATCACTGGCACTTGGCAAAGATCATCAGTTCATTGAACCCGTACATTTAATGATGGCGTTGCTTAATCAAAACGGTAATTCTGTTATTGCGTTATTGAAGAGTGCAGGTATTGATGTGCGTTCTTTGCGCCGAAAGCTTGAAGAAGCTTTAGGGTCTTTAGCGCAAGTGCAAGACAGTGCTGGCGATGTGCAATTATCAGCAGCCTCTGGCCGTATTTTAAATCTTTGCGATAAACATGCACAAAAAATGTCAGATAAATTCATTTCCTCAGAAATGTTTTTACTAGCAGCTATAGATGATAAAGGTAGTTTAGGGAAAATTCTTACTGACTTAGGTGCAAACCACCAACGAATAAAGTCAGCAATTGATCATATTCGAGGTGGTCAAAATGTTGACGATCAAAATGCAGAAGATGTTCGCCAAGCCTTAAATAAATATACAGTTGATTTAACTGAACTTGCTGAGCAAGGAAAGCTCGATCCCGTTATCGGTCGAGATGATGAAATTCGTCGTACATTACAAGTATTGCAACGCCGTACTAAAAATAATCCTGTGCTTATTGGCCAACCTGGTGTTGGTAAAACAGCGATTGCAGAAGGATTAGCTCAGCGTATTGTTGACCATGAAGTTCCAGAAGGTTTAAAAAATAAACGAGTCTTATCATTGGATATGGGATCTCTTGTTGCAGGGGCAAAATATCGAGGTGAATTCGAAGAGCGTTTAAAAGCGGTGTTAAATGAATTATCAAAAGAGGAAGGTAAAGTTATTCTCTTTATTGATGAATTGCACACTATGGTTGGCGCTGGAAAATCTGACGGTGCGATGGATGCGGGTAATATGTTAAAACCTGCATTAGCTCGGGGCGACTTACATTGTGTTGGTGCAACTACGTTAGATGAATACCGGAAATATATTGAAAAAGATGCCGCACTTGAACGACGCTTTCAAAAAGTACTAATTGAAGAGCCGAGCGTCGAAGATACTATTGCCATTTTACGTGGTTTAAAGGAACGTTATGAACTGCACCATTCAGTAAATATTACCGATCCCGCTATTGTAGCGGCGGCAACATTATCTCATCGGTATATCAGTGATAGACAACTGCCTGATAAAGCTATTGATCTTATCGACGAGGCGGCTTCAAGTATTCGTTTGCAAATGGACTCTAAACCCGAGGATTTAGATAGACTCGAACGTCGATTAATTCAACTAAAACTGGAGCAAAAGGCGCTAGAGAAAGATGATGATGAAGCATCCGTCAAGCGCTTGGCAATCATCTCACAACACATCGCTGATAATCAGCAAAAGTATGATGAACTTGATGAAATTTGGACGACAGAAAAAGCAGCACTTTATGGTGCTCACACCATAAAAGAAGAACTCGAACAGGCGCGTATTGAACTTGAAGCGGCAAGACGGACGGGTGACTTAAACCGCATGTCTGAATTACAGTACGGAAGGTTACCCGAATTAGAAAAGCAATTAGATTTAGCTAGCCAAGCAGAAATGCAAGAAATGACCTTATTGGCAAACAAAGTCACTGATGTTGAAATTGCTGATGTTCTTAGTCGAGCTACTGGAATACCTGTTGCTAAGATGTTGGAGCAAGAGCGTGATAAGTTATTGCACATGGAAGATCACTTACACCAAAATGTAATTGGTCAACATGAAGCTGTTACTTCAGTAGCTAATGCTATTAGACGATCTCGTGCTGGTTTGAGCGATCCTAACCAACCGATAGGATCCTTTTTATTTTTAGGGCCAACGGGGGTTGGTAAAACTGAATTAACTAAAGCACTTGCTGAATTTTTGTTTGACTCTCAAGATGCTTTAATTCGCGTTGATATGTCAGAATTTATGGAAAAACATTCGGTTGCACGCCTAGTAGGTGCTCCTCCTGGTTATGTTGGCTATGAAGAAGGAGGCTATTTAACTGAGGCTGTACGTAGAAAACCTTACTCAGTAATATTGCTCGATGAAATTGAAAAAGCTCATCCCGACGTATTTAATATATTATTGCAAGTGCTCGATGATGGTAGATTAACGGATGGGCAGGGCAGAACTGTTGATTTCAAAAATACAGTCATTATTATGACTTCGAATATTGGCTCAGATATTATTCAAGAGTTAGCTGGTGATAGTCAGTATGAACAAATGAAAATGCAGGTCATGAACATTTTAGGTCAACACTTCAAACCTGAGTTTATTAATCGTGTTGATGAATCTGTAGTTTTCCATCCACTGATCGCAGAACAAATTAAGAAAATTGCGAGAATACAAATTGATGCGTTAGCAGAGCGATTAACCGAGCAAGAGCTGAGCTTAACAATAAGTGAAGAGGCACTTTCACTTATATCCGCCGCAGGATTTGACCCTATATTTGGAGCAAGACCTTTAAAACGTGCAATCCAGCAAGGTGTAGAAAACCCATTAGCACAGAAAATACTCGGTAATGAATTTAGTAAGGGCAGTACAATTAAAGTAGAAGTTGTTGAAGGGGAATTAACTTTTTCGGCTAAATAATCGTGTTGATATATAGAGTAACAAGCTAGGTACTAGGAATACTTAGCTTGATTACTTATTATTGGAGTTCTTGTTAAACTCAATTAACTTTGTCTAGTTATTTATTACAGTAAAGGTTTTCGTGTTTTTCACTTAGTGCTAGTTTATCTGCTTTTTCTGGGGCAGTTAATGGACGACTTCCTATACTGCCATCACTCTTCTCTTCATTAATATGTATTTCATTTAATGAGTTTAACATTTTAATGTTAAGCCTAGCTGCTTTACAGTTTTTCTCATAGGTAGCTTTATTTTGAGCTATGACATTATCTTGATTCTTTTCTTGAACGGCCACTTCCTGTTCTGCAGTCTCTTGTTCCGCAATCAATTGTCTTTCAACTTTCGATAATGCTTTATAAGACGAAATAGTACTAAATTCTCTATATTCATCACCTTTAGGAAGGTTTTGACTAAAATGCACTATGTTATTTTTATCAACCCAACGATAAATAGCTATTTCTTTGGCATTTACACAATTAACAACTGCTGAGGTGAGAAGCGCCCCTGTCAATATTGTCGCTGTGAATGACAATTTCTTTATTCTCATAGAAAAACCTTTTGTTAACTTATGGGGAATAGTAAAAAGAATACTATAGATAATAATAGCGCTAATTAAGCAGTAATAAGTATAGCCGTATTTTCATATTCATAAGCTAGCAAATTATTAATCTAATAACAAATAGTTAATATCACTAGCTTATTTAGTAAAGTGTCAATTTTTTTTACACTCCTACTGCGTTATGTTAAATAAATGTAATCTTATTGTTTATATCGTGATAACTCATTGTTATTTATTGTTAAATATATTTGGGCGTGATTATTGCTTTCTATATCGCAATGTCGGCAAAGACTTATTAAGTCGTTAGTTAATTACTTTTGAGTGATGCCGCTATTAATTACAATAAAAATAAAACAGCCATATTATAACTGTCTCTTATACACATCTCCGAGC
>OJBR01000490.1_pt1 | contig 17325 bp, 9 predicted proteins | sample 1591161 | NCBI WGS metagenome assembly OJBR01 (sample SAMN05416803, study PRJEB24817) | seawater metagenome | isolation source: Sea water | place: Canada:Atlantic | collected 2013-07
TGCTTTGAAATACGGTTGAGCGGCTTTGCTTTTAATCGGCATGCGTGCGGCGCCAAATAACACATCAACGCTCCCGACAATTAACCGCGCTCGTGGCTAATTAAAGGCTAAATACATTCGGTAACAATCTTTTTTCTCGTTATTTTTGCTTGGCGTCAAAAAAAAATTTTCATATATAACAATGGGTTACTGTGGCTAGTGTGATTTATGTTTGTGGTTGTCATGCATTGGTTAGGCTTCTTCTTGAAAAACTCCTAAAGAACTAATTTCTAGCGCCGTTAAAGGCTATGACAAAGTCAGGCTGAGCCGAACAGCATCGTAGGTGATGCCGGTTCTCTATGAAGTAGGTACAGGAGAAACACTATGCCTCAAATTATTAATACCAACATTGCATCGCTGAATGCTCAGCGTAACCTCGACAAATCTCAGTCGTCTAACCAGCAGGCGCTTCAGCGTTTATCTTCTGGTCTTCGTATTAACAGTGCGAAGGATGATGCAGCGGGTTTGGCGATTTCTACTCGTTTCACCTCTCAGATCAAGGGTCTTGATGTTGCTGTGCGTAACGCCGGTGATGGTATCGCTCTTGCGCAAACGGCTGAAGGTGCTTTGGGTTCTATTAACGAATCACTTCAGCGTATTCGTGAGCTGGCGGTTCAGTCTGCTAACGCCACGAACTCTGATGTTGACCGTGACGCACTTCAGTCGGAAGTGGATCAGCTTGTTGCTGAGATCACTCGTACTTCTGAGGAGACTGACTTTAACGGCCGTAAGTTACTTGATGGTTCTTTCTCTGCAACCTTCCAAGTGGGTGCAAACGCGGGTCAGACGGTAGATATTTCTATCGGTGAATTGACGGCTGATAAACTAGGTTCTTCTTCTCAGTCGGGTTTGAGTGCTCGTGGCACTGATAATTCTTTAGGTAACGGCGACTTGACCATTAATGGTGTGGCAGTTCAGGCATCTCGTGCTGAAGATGATACTGCCTCTACCTCTAATAATTCTGCATCGGCTATTTCAAAAGTCGCAGCAATCAATCGTGTATCTGATCAAAGTGGCGTGTCCGCGATGGTTAACGAAAACGTTGCTGGCGGTTCTACTATGCTGGCAGAAAGTGGCACAGGTACATTTAAGCTGAATGGCGTTGAGATCTCTTTTGCAACGACTACCGACTCTGCCCAGACTCGAGCAGCCATATCGCAGGCGATCAACGCCGTCGCTGATCAAACTGGTGTGAGTGCTACTGATACTGATTCTGGTGCAACGGGTGTGAATTTGACTGCTGCGGATGGTCGTAACATTCAGCTTTCTGATGTTAATTTCACTGGTACAGATTTCGCGGCAGCAACGGGCCTAGCCGCAGCTGATACGTATGAAGGTGGTTACACCTTGATTGCTGATGGTGATCAGAAGAAGATCGAAATAACTGGTGGTAATGGTACGGGTCGTGGTGACCTGGCTAACGCAGGTTTGACTGCAGGTACTTATGACCGCGCAGAAGCTGTTTCTGTCTCTAATAAAGTGGCAGATACTACATCATCTTCGGGTATCAGCGGTGGTACGTTAACGAATCAAATTTCACGCACAGATGATAATCGAGCATCGCTAGATAGCGGTTCATTTGCTAATCGTTTGATTGGTACTGCTGAAGTTACAACTGCTGATACTGAATTTGCCATTGATGTTGATGGCACTGTCAGTAATATTCAGGTGGCTGCGGGTCAAACTACGGCTCAAGCAGCGGTAACACTTGATGGTGTTACCGGTGTTGATGTTCAGGAACGTATTGAATTTACAGTGTCTGATTATGCGACCAATACTGCTACCGCAGGTACTTTGACAATAGCAGGTGCTGATATTGCTTTAGCTTCGTCGGATTCGTTTGCCTCTGCTGATGAGCGCTTAAATGCCCTGGCGGATGCTATTAACAACGGAACAGGCTTTACAGCTGACGTTACTGTGAGCGCGGAGCTTAACTTTGCTCAAGATGCTGTTTTAATCACTGTGATTGATGATACTCAATCTGGTACTGGACAAACTATTGAGACTGACGCGTCAACTACTACATTAACTGCTGCAGATTCTGCTGGTGCTGTGACGATTGATGACACTACATTAACTCTGCAAGGTAGCCTTGAGTTTAAAAATACCACTGCAGGTGAAAAAGTCACCATTACAGGTACTGAGGCGGGTGGTGCAGCTAACGCTGAAATACTCGATGATGGTACCCAGACAATTACAACTGACGGCTCAGATGTACTTGCTACTTCAGGCGAAAATCAGTTGTCTATCAAAGTAGGCGATGCCGCTCCTGTAACATCGACGATTGCTGCGAACTCTACCGTGGCTGATATTGCAACTTCGATAAATTCTGCAAACAACGGTGTGAAGGCCTTCGAAGAAATTAACATGACGTTGGATGGTAGCACGCTTGAGTCAGGTGATTCACTTGAGGTCGGTGGTGTGGCTGTTAGTGTTACTGGTGCAGCGGGTGATCTTGCTTCGTTGGTTGATGATATCAACGATACCGATTTCTCTGGCGCTAACATGGATGTGTCAGCAACATTAGATGCTAATGGTGATGTTTCTTTGCAGGTCCGCAACTACAGTGCCACCGAAGTAACGGTGAATACTAATGCAGAAGGTCGTGCCTTAACAGCAACCAATGGTGTAGATACGTTCGAGATTACGTCTGTAAGCAAAAATGTATCTGGTGAGCTTAAGTTCTACTCTGAAGACGGTCAGGACGTTTCGGTGTCTCTGTCTGATCCTGATGTAGGTGGTGAGCTTTACTCAGGTAATTCAGCTGCGTCAGATTACACCGGTGTTAATGGTCTTGAAGATGGTGACTTGCTGATCAACGGTGTAACTATTGGTGCGGCGGATGTGAATGCGGATAAGGCATCAGCAACTGTATCTTCTGACGGTGCTAAGATCCTGTCTTCCGAAAAAGCCCAGTCAGCTATTGCGATTGCTTCTGCAATCAATGATGTAGCAGACGAGACGGGTGTAAGTGCCACAGTTAATGCCACCGAGGTGGTGGGCGGCGATGGAACGAACGTTGACCTATCTCAGTTTGAAGAAGGTGATCAAGCGGGTATTTTCATCAACGGCGTTGAAGTAGGTACAGTGACACTTCAGGCTGACGGTGGCGGTACTTTGGATGCTGACCGTGCGCGCACAGATGCTTTAAACTTGATCAATCAGAGCTCAGGTAAAACGGGTGTAACAGCGACAGATAATGGCGTCTCGTTAACACTTACGGGGGCAGATGGCCGTAACGTCTCTATTGCGATTGATGACAAGTCTGGTGCCGAAGCTTCAATTGGCGCAGTAATGGGCTTGGATGCCGAGGTCGCTGGTATCGGTGAGTCTACCTTCGGTAAGGCTAATGTGACTGGTGGTGCGATCTCTGCTGAAGCATCCACTTACGAGACTACTTACGGTACTGTGTCTCTTTCTTCTGCTAAGGAATTCACTCTGGAAGGTGGAGCAAACGGTAACTCCGAACTTGATGCAATGGGTCTGGCGACAGGCACATACGGCGGTGGTGAAGATGGTCAGTTCTTATCTGATATCGACATCTCAACCTTCGAAGGTGCTACTGCAGCCATTACCGCGATCGATAATGCGATTGGACAGGTGGCCAGCCAGCGTGCTGACCTTGGTGCGATTCAGAATCGCTTGGAATCAACAGTAAGTAACCTTCAGGTAACTTCAGAAAACCTGAATGCTGCAAACTCACGAATCCAGGATGCTGACTTCGCGGCGGAAACTGCTGAACTGTCACGTACTCAGGTACTACAGCAGGCAGGTATTTCGGTTCTGGCACAGGCTAACGCCGCTGGCCAGCAGGTACTTTCTCTACTGGGTTAATCTAGCCGGTAAGGTAGGCCTAAAGGCCTACCTTTTCTGACTCCGATACCATTGAGGTGAATTATGAATGAGCTGAGAACTAACATGATGGATAAAACCGCTACGGCGGTATCCTCTATCAGCATCACCCAGGGTCAGTCTGCTAAGGTTGATATAGGCGACAAAAGCGGCAAAGAATTACCGCCGGTTGCTGAAAGCCAAGCAGAGGTGAGCTCTGATAAGGTTCGCGAAGCGGTTTCACGTATTAATGAATACGTGCAGCAAAGTGAGCGTACATTGGACTTTAAGCTGGACGAGTCCAGCGGACAGACCGTTATCAGTGTTTACGATAAGGCCTCTGAGGAACTGATTCGTCAGATTCCGGGTGAGCTTGCATTAGAGCTGGCGCAGAAATTGAATGATGAAGAGCCATCTTTGTTGTTTAGTGCGCAAGTGTAACGGTTAGGTAAACTAACCTTTAAGAAAACCCGCACTGGTCGATAAGTACAGTGCGGGTTTTTTTATTTTAGTTTGAGGTAATTATGGCATCGATAGAATCATTAGGGCTTGGATCAGGTGTACTGACCACAGACCTCGTCGATCAGATTATTACCGCTGAAAAAGAAGTCAGCGAGCTTCGTCTTGATCGACGTCAGGAGCTGATAGAAGCAAAAATTACGGCCTACGGTGAAATCAAATCACTGATGTCGACGATGCAATCTGCCGTTGGTAATTTGGCCAGCCCAAGTGCCGCAGGTGCAACGATTGCGACGTCATCGAATGAAGATATTCTGACGGTTGAGACATCTTCTATTGCCGATCCGGGCAGCTATAACGTTGAAGTACTGAATACCGCAAAATCACATGCCCTAGCGACCAGCTCATTTAACAGTTTTGATGAAATTGTGGGCACAGGTGAGTTGACCTTTAGCTTTGGAACCAACAGCTACGATGGCAGTGGGAATTTTACCGATCAAGACGTGAATTCAGATCGGCCAACTAAAACTATTACCATTGATGAATCTAATCGCACCCTAAGCGGCATCCGAGATGCTATTAATACCGCCGATATGGGCGTGACTGCATCTATTATTAACGATGGTACAGGCTATCGCTTACTGATGACGTCGGCGGAAACCGGCACCGAAAATGCGATGCGCATTGAAGCCCGTGACGGCAGTGGCAACTTGTTAACCAATGGTTTATCGGCGTTGGCGTATAACGAGTCACAAAATGGCCCCGCCAATCTTGAGCAAACCAGTAAGGGCGAAGACGCTCAGTTAAGCGTGAATGGCTTATTAATTACGCGCAGCTCAAATGCTGTCACCGAGGTGATTAAAGGCGTCACCTTAAACCTAAAGAGTGCGGATGTTGGCTCTCAGGTCACGATTGGGGTGAACCCAGATACCGAGACCTTAACGGAAAATATCCAAGGATTTGTCGACGCTTATAACAACCTCAAGCAGTTTGTGGATGATCTATCTGGGTACGATGCAGATAAACAGCAAGCGGGTTTATTATTAGGTGATTCGACGATGCGAACGATTCAAAGCCAAGTTCGTTCTTTGATTTCTGAGCCAATTACAGGCTTGAATGGTAAGTATCGCTCGTTGACTGAGTTGGGGGTGAATACAGATCGCAATAACGATTACTTATTAGACTTTGACCCTGCCGTGTTTAAAAAAGCGATCACGGAAGAGCGGTCGTCGATTGTGGGTATATTAGCAAAAACAGGTGTCACGCAAGATAGCCAAATTACCTACGTGAATGACTCGATCAATACCAAGCCGGGTACCTACGATATTGAAGTCACGCAAATGGCGACACAGGCGAAATACCAATCAGCCTCGCTGGCCTTATTAGATTTCTCTTCCCCAGTGACTGTGGATAGCAGCAACGATACGTTTACCATTAATGTGAATGGCAAAGACGCAACGGTCAGCCTCGCGAATGGCGATTACACTTCTGGTGATGATTTAGCCAAAGAACTCGCACTGCAAATTAATAGTGACGAAACCTTAGTGCAATTTGGCTATGCCGTGTCGGTGGATTACAACAGTTCAAGCAACAACTTCTCTGTCACGTCTAATAAATACGGGGCTGATTCGCAAGTCTTTATTAAGTCGGTCTCTGGTAACACCGCCAACACGTTAGGATTCAGCCCGCTGGGGAGTGGAACGTATTCTGGCGGCGAGCTCACCACATTGAATGCGACGGCCTTTGCTGGACGTGGTGCCACTTCCGATGTGGGTGATCGTTTTATCGAACCAGAAACTGGTATTAATTTTCAGGCAAATAATGCCACTTTTGATTTAGACGTGGATGGCGCTGGCCCTGTCACCGTGACGGTTTCTCAAAACGCACAAGGGCAAGACCTGAACGGCGATGGTACTTTTGGAGATCGCAAAGACACCTTGCAAGCAATTCAAACCGCCATTGATGCCACGGCTTTAAATGGTCAGGTAAATGCTACGTTTGATGATAATGGCTATTTGCGATTCGAGACGACGGCGGTAGGGGCGGCACGTTCGGTTGAAGTGGCGGCCATTGGCGCGTCAGTGACAGATATTCAATTAGGATTAAATGCCACTCAAGGTGTACTCACCAATGGTAAGGACCCAGGATTAGAGTTTCCAGCGGCGGTAAATTTTAAAGTTCAAGTGGATGGCATTGAGTCGGATACTTTTGTCTCCATTCCTGCGGGCACCTATCTCACTGGGGATGACCTTGCTACGGAAGTTCAAAACCAACTGACAGCAACGCTCAGTGCTGATCCAAATTTTGCGGGCGTCGTCCGTGGTGCAGAAACCACAACCGGCACACGTGACGTCAGTGCCAATGTCGATTTTAGCGCCAGTAATTCAGGGTTTCGCTTAAATGTGTCAGGTAATGAACAAGATATTTTGGTGAACACCGATTCGGGTGACAACATTGTTGATGTACAAACGGCGCTTGATGCGGCCTATGGTGCTGGCGTTGTTACCGCCTCGCTAGATGGCACCGGTTTGAAATTAAGCTCGGTGGCTACCGGCCATAATGAATTTATTGAAGTCGTGAGTGACGGCCGTGGTGCTCGCAGTTCAAGTTTTGCGGATATAACCACAGGCTACGACTTCTCTAGTTCGGGACAAAACGCGACGTTCACATTGACGGTAGGTGGTGTGGATATTGATGTGGATGTGAATTCTGATGGCACCAATGGCAGCAACAATGAAGAATCAAACTTGTCAGCGATTCAAGGCGCAATAGATGAAGCCTTAGCCGCCACGGGTGAGTTTTCAGCAGGTGATGTGACTGCCGCCGTCGATGACTTAGGCCAGCTGTATTTTCAAACAAACTCGAAAGAGGGGGTTAAAACAGCAGCGACTTTTGGTGCAGCCGCCAGTGTAGAAATTAAAAACTTGGGTGGTACGGCAGCAACAACATTAGGAATGAGTACCGAAACATCGACCACCGGCTATGACGGTTTTGGTTTAGCTTCAGGTCGTGAATTTGGTTATGACCTAGATCCGGTTGTGAATTATAACTACGACGCCGAAACCGATTTAGGCTCGTTTAGTATTCAAATAGGCGGTGAAGGCACTACGGTTGGCTTTACGGAACTGGATGCAGATGCCATCGCCTTTTTAGGCTTGCAGGACGTCAGTGTATACAGTGAATCCATCGCGGTTGGCAAAGATGTTGCTGGTAAAATTAACGGCGTAGAAGCTGCGGGTTCTGGGCAATTTTTACGTGCCGTCGATGGTAATGAAAAAGCGTCCCCCGGTTTTTACATTGGCGCTGAGTCAGCTGGATTCGATACACCAGTAACATTGGACGCCACGAACAGTACGTTCACGCTGGAAGTGGATGGTGTGGAAGCGGAAGTGTCGCTGAACTTTCCAGCCACCTATATCAGTGGCTCGGCGTTAGCGAGTGCACTGCAAGCTGCCATTAATGACACAGAAGCGTTTAAGTCGGAAGGTGTGTCGGTAAAAGTCGAGTACACCGATGATACGGCGTCGTTTGCTTACAATAAATTCGGCATTATTTCGAATACCTCGGGTGCTGAATCAGGAGTGTCAGTCAAAGACTTATCCAACGAAGCTGCAGATCTCTTTGGCTTTGTTCGTGGCGTAGGTGATGGCGAGGTAGGAAAAGATGCCACAGGCTCTATTGACGATGCCTCCGGGATACGTTTAAAAATTACCGGTGGTGATATTGGTGATCGAGGTTCGGTGACTTATATCACAGGCTTTGGTGACCAATTGCGAGACTTGATGTTGAACTACCTTGATAACTCAGGTGGTAGTATCTCGAATAAGCTCAACGCGTTGGACAGTGATCTGGATGTTGTCAGCGAAGATCGAACGGAGCTAGGCACTCGCATTGACGCGCAAGAGGCGCGATTGAAAGCCAAGTTTTTATACAACGACTCGTTGATTCAGATATTGAATTCAACACTCGACTTTGTGAAGCAGCAGTTCGATGCACTAAATGGCAATAACGATTAAAGCTGTTGTTGGGTGAGGGGCTTTCGCCGTTAATCCGCCACGCGGATTGAACGGCTTCTACGACGTGTTTTTCATTACGGATACGAAATACAAACCGAAGCTCGCATATTCCCCCCTTAGGAGCCGATGACGACGGGCACCGGCGTATCGGCGAATGCCATCTTGATTCTCTCGTTAAAACACATCTCATTTCTGTCTATCCTCATGGATGAAACTCTGGTTGATTTCCTGTAAAATCTCGCGTCATTTTTGCCTTTTTAGACAGCCACAGGGGTATTACCTTGGAAATCAATCCAATCGTTGAGCAGATTAAAGACCTTCAAGCGCGTACCGACGTGCTTAGGGGGTATCTTTGACTACGACAATAAAGTTGAGCGTCTCGAAGAAGTAGAGCACGAACTCGCCCAAGGCGACGTTTGGGATACCCCTGAGCGTGCGCAAGAGCTAGGTCGCGAGCGCTCTTCATTAGAAATTGTCGTAAAAACGATTGATAACCTTGATGGTGGTCTTTCTGACGCTCGTGATCTATTGGATATGGCGGTTGAGGAAGATGACGAAGGCGCTGTCGAAGATATTCAAGCGGAGCTTGATCGACTACAGGCTGAGTTAGAAGTGCTTGAATTCCGCCGTATGTTCTCTGGCGAACTCGACGAAAACAACTGCTACGTTGAAATACAGTCAGGCTCTGGTGGTACCGAAGCACAAGACTGGGCCAATATGATGCTGCGTATGTATTTACGTTGGATTGAAGCGCATGGCTTTAAGGGCGAGTTGATGGAAGTGTCTGACGGTGATGTTGCGGGCATCAAAGGCGCGACGATTCACGTTCAAGGCGAATACGCGTATGGCTGGCTGCGTACTGAAACCGGTGTGCACCGTTTGGTGCGTAAGAGCCCGTTTGATTCGGGCAACCGTCGCCATACCTCGTTCTCTTCTGTGTTTATTTCTCCCGAAGTGGACGACGACATTAATATCGAAATCAACCCCGCGGATTTACGCATTGACGTATACCGTGCGTCAGGGGCGGGTGGTCAGCACGTTAACCGAACGGAATCGGCGGTACGTATTACTCACTTACCGACCAACACGGTAACCCAGTGTCAGAACGACCGTTCGCAGCATAAGAACAAAGACCAAGCCATGAAGCAGATGAAAGCCAAACTGTATGAGCTAGAGCTGCAAAAGCGCAGTGCTGAGTCCCAAGCATTGGAAGATACCAAGGCCGATATTGGCTGGGGCTCACAGATTCGTTCCTATGTATTGGATGATTCGCGTATTAAAGATCTACGTACCGGTGTCGAGACGCGTAATACCCAAGCGGTATTAGATGGGTCGTTGGATCAGTTTATTGTGGCTAGCTTGAAGAAAGGCCTTTAACAGCTTAAATCAGCCATGTCTTATGAAAATGGCAGATAGATATTCAAGGCGTCGTTCTCAATATGAGCGGCGACCTACACAACCGAATTTATAGATTACCCCGACCGAGAAGGGTGCAACATGACAGATCAAAACCAAACCGCTCCAGATGAAAATAAACTGATTGCTGAGCGTCGCGCTAAGCTGGTTAAGCTACGTGAAAACAGCAAAGCTAATGGCCACCCAAACGATTTTCGTCGTGAGCATTTGTCGGCTGAATTAAAAGAAGTACACGGTACAAAAGACAAAGCAACATTAGCGGAAGAAGCTCATCCTGTCTCGGTTGCTGGTCGTATTATGCGTAAAGGCGGCCCGTTTGTTGGAATTCAAGACAGCACAGGCAGTGTACAGATCTACATGGCGAAGGCGATGCAGAAAGAGAGTGACGCTTGGCAATCTCTCGATATAGGCGACATTGTTTATGGCCGTGGTACATTGCAGCTATCGGGCAAAGGGGAGCTATATGTTGAAATTGGCGACCTTAATGATTTCCAAATTCTCACCAAATCATTGCGCCCATTACCGGATAAATTCCATGGTTTAGCTGATCAAGAATTGAAATATCGCCAGCGTTATGTGGATCTCATTATTAATGAAGAAACACGTAACACCTTCTTGATGCGTTCACGCATTATCGAAGGCATTCGCTTCTTTTTGTCACAGCGTGGCTTTATGGAAGTGGAAACCCCCATGCTGCAAGTGATTCCTGGTGGTGCTACGGCTAAGCCGTTTGAAACTCATCACAACGCACTCGATATTGATATGTTTTTGCGTATCGCTCCTGAGTTGTACTTGAAGCGTTTAGTGGTTGGCGGTTTTGAAAAAGTATTCGAAATTAATCGTAACTTTCGTAACGAAGGTTTGAGCACGCGTCATAATCCTGAATTCACCATGATCGAGTTTTACCAAGCGTATGCCGATTACCGTGACATGATGGACTTAACCGAAGGCATGCTGAAGTTTATTGCTGAGCAAGTGCTGGGGACGACTACCGTCCCGTACGGCGATTCTGAATACGATTTCGCTCAGCCGTTTGAGCGCATGACCATGGTGAATGCAATTCTTAAATACAACGATGATATGGAGGCTGACGTATTAAATAACGCCGAAGCTAATCTTGAAACGTTAAAAGAATACGCGCAAAAAGTGGGAGTGCCGGCCTCAGATAAACAAAAAGCGTGGGGCGCGGGTAAATACATCTGTGAAATCTTTGAAGCCACCGCCGAAGAGAAGTTAGATCAACCTACCTTCATTACCGAATACCCGTGGGAAGTGTCACCACTGGCACGTCGCAACGATAACAACCCGTTTGTGACTGACCGTTTTGAATTTTTTGTGGGCGGACGTGAATTGGCGAATGGTTTTTCTGAGCTTAATGACGCAGAAGATCAAGCCGCACGCTTCCAAAAGCAAGTCGAAGAGAAAGACGCCGGTGACGATGAAGCCATGCACTATGATGAAGATTACATCCGTGCGTTGGAATACGGTATGCCGCCGACGGCTGGTGAAGGTATCGGCATAGATCGTTTAGTCATGCTATTCACCAACAGCCATACCATTAAAGATGTGATTTTATTCCCGCATATGAAGCCTCAAGCAGACTGATATGTGTCTCCGCGATACGGGCGTATCGCGGATTATTTCCCCTCAATAGCTAGTTATTGCGACCAAATTTATGTCCCTGTTACCTGAACTCCCTTCGTCATGGCAGCAAGTAATTGGCGATGAATTCAATAAACCGTATATGCAAAAACTCCAAGATTTTTTGCAGCAAGAAATCGCTTCGGGGAAAGTAATTTACCCGCCAACACGGCTTATTTTTAGTGCCTTCGATCATACGTCGTTTGATAAAACTCGGGTGGTGATTATTGGACAAGATCCGTATCACGGCCCTGATCAAGCGATGGGTCTGAGCTTTTCGGTGCCTTATGGTGTGAAAGTTCCGCCCTCGTTAGTCAATATATTCAAAGAAGTTCAAGGCGATTTAGGTGTATTACTGAGTGGTGGAGGCGATTTAACTCCTTGGGCTGAGCAGGGGGTGTTATTGCTTAATGCGACATTAACCGTTGAACAAGCAAAGGCCGGTTCGCATCAGAAAAAAGGCTGGGAAGAGTTTACCGATGCGGCTATTGCAGCATTAAATACGCAGCGTGAAGGTTTGGTTTTTGTGCTATGGGGCAGCTACGCGCAGAAAAAAGGCGCGGTGATCGATCGTCAAAAACATCTCGTTTTAGAGTCTCCACATCCATCGCCGCTATCGGCGCATCGTGGATTTTTTGGTAATCATCAGTTTTCTAAAATTAATGATTATTTAGAGCAGCGTGGACAACGCCCGATTACTTGGGCGTTGTAATCTATTATCAATCAATGAATGTGGCCAGCAGGTTTTCTCACATAAAATTGATACATACCTGCAAACAGCGCAGGCTCTATCTGCTCCAGAGTGTGCCAATCGTTTAAGGTTAAATAGGCTGGCTCCAGCTTTAATACATCTGCGGCTAATTGACGTGCGCCTGCTGGTGGCACAATCCCCACCCATTCAAGACCTGCGTTTTCAATTAAGCGTCTCACTTGCTGCAAATCAAATACATGCTCTTGAGTATGAAACAGTAAATCACGACAAGCACTGATGCTGTAAAAATCGGACGATTGAAAGATAGCACCCCAGTTATCGCTGTTTTGTTGCAGTAACGTTTCGCGCACACAGCGAATATCGGTGTCGGTTTCAGGAATCGAGCCTTCTAAATCGCGACGCAATTCACTAACAAGTGTTCTCGCTTGGCGACTATACAGCGCCAATTTCATTACGCCTCCTGGATTTAGTTGCTTCACGAGCGCTTCTAACCCCAGTGCTGGATCTTTCATGTGATGCAGTACACCAGAGCTTTCAATGACATCAAATGTTTGCTCAAGGCGCTTTGAAAGTAGGATGTCTCCTTGAATAAAATTAATGTCTAATTGATAGCGCTGGGCTTGCCACTGTGCATAGCTAAGCGAAGTAACACTGAGATCCATTGCGGTGACCTGCATGCGATCAAAATAGCGTGCTAAGCGTAAGGCATGCCTGCCCGTTCCACAGCCTGCGACGAGGGCATTAATACGCCCATGTGTCGGTTTTAAGTCATTCAGTTGATTTGGAAATAACGCCTGTAATGACGCGTAGTAATCAGCCGAATGGTTGTAGCCTAGGCTTGTCCAGCGGGGGTAGGGGTGCTCTTCGTACTGGGATTGTACTTTTTTGGATGTCTGATTATCACTGGTTCCCAAGGACGGTAAACGTTCGCCGATGATTCTCATTTCTTCCACTTGCTGAATAGCAACGCTCATTAAGCCGGTTAATGTATCGGGCCAGGCAATATTTAAATCAACAAGCCGCTGGTAAATACGTTGTTGCTTTAGAGGTTGGTACATCATGATTAACAATAAAATACCGGAGATATCCTCAGATTTTACAGTATCCAATGTCAGGATTTTTTCAGCTAAGGAGACGAGTTGATTAACCAAACTTTGTTCTTGCTGCGAGATATACCAAACGGACTCATTCAATTCAATTTGATGCGCTGTTGCAATAACTAATGGTAAATACTCACTATCAATAGATAGCTTGCGGCTACTGGAAAGCAAAATACTTTGGCGCAAGGTAAGTAATAGCCGCTCGAAAATTGGATCACAAAAATAGAAGTGTGACATTGCCTTAAGCAATAACGGATCTTGGGCAATTACCGCAGGTTCTATTGGGCAACCGGACTCAGATAATTTTAATTTGTGCTTAAGCAAAGACACCGTAAGACTACGAAGGTCGTTGTAATCAACATCATCAAAATCGAACCAGCGGAGTATTTCTTCCTCAAGCTCTTGTGAATAAAAATCTGCAATTATATGACTCGCAGCTTCAAGTAATTTATTTCTAACTTGGGGGTCATCGGCGTGAGTTTTTGCTAATTCACGATAGTGCTGAAATGCCTCAACGTACTCGCCTTTAAGTAGCTTTACGTGAGCGAGAAAAATAGGTGCCTTGGTACTGACTCGTGAAATTCGGGAAGCGCTTTGAAAATATTCTTCCGCTAAATCTAAGTTATTACGGGTGAGTGCGATGTGGCCGCCGCTGTACAGAAGCCCCGTGCTTTCAGGATTTAGGTTAAGACCCAAGTTGACCCAATGTTGGGCATCGGAAATATCACCACGATGTGTGGCAATACGTGCTAACAAGTTAATGCCTGGAATGTACTCACCATTACTTTGCCAAGCTTGGTAAGCGAGTTGATAGGCTTTAGCAAGCAGCTCAGGTTCATTGCGTTTGCTCGCATTTGAATAACAGCGAATAGCAGCATCAACCAACGTGTGATGATCCAGTCGTTGGCTCTGAGCGGTTTGCATACTTGTTAGTGGGGTAGCCATGGCCAGCACCTCTAAGAGATTTTATTCTCTATCAGCAGAAATTATGCCATGTTTTAAGTGGTTGTTTTATAAGAGATTTTTATCTTGGGTTAAGCGGAGGGGCGGTGGCTTGCCGCCTCAGCGAAGGCAAACACTTGCCGCTAAACTACAAAAAGTTACTAAAGAAATCCTGAATGAGGCCGTCATAAGGTTTAGCCCCGGCGTATTCCCCGGCGAATGTTTAGCAGGTAGGAGAGTTATTTATGTATCAATCTGGCGCGTCGCAATACCAGAAGGTTAATGTCACCTCAGAGGTGCTAGACGCAGACCCACATCGCCTTATTCAGTTGCTTATGGAAGCCGCGCTAACACGAATGGCTCAGGCCAAGGGCGCAATTCAACGAAAGGATATGGAAGAAAAAGCATCGCTCTTAGCGCGTGTGAGTGAAATTATTCAAACCTTACACTCAAGCCTTGATCACAACCAAGGTGGTGAGCTTGCCGATAATCTTGATCGCCTATACGACTACATGGTGAGACGTTTACTTGAAGCAAGCAGTCGCAACAACACAGAAATGATTGATGAAGTGATGGGCCTGTTACTTGAAGTAAAAACCGGATGGGATGGTATTCGTCAAGAGTACCTAGAAAGTGTCCATGGTGCTCGTTCAGAAAATGATGGATCTGGCGAAAACCGTCTTACTAGCCATGTATCTGCCTGAAATATCTCAATATTTTCTCTCTGCACAGTCCGTTTGACCCTCCTTAAAGGAGGGTTTTTTTTGTCTTTAGACGACAAAAAACATATTTTCCAGTCATTCAAAGCGTTGATTTGGACTAATAGGATAACTTTTAACGTCAGAAGTTTGACTTCCGTGCTGTTTGCAACTTAACTTAAAACCGGGAAGTCAATCGAATGGCGTAGTCATACTGTACACCGCCTGTTAGAGGAAAGTGGGAGTCACTATGTGGAGAGAAATCAAAGTTTTATTAGTTGATGATGATGCGCAACGTCGTCATGACTTAAAAGTAATTCTCGATTTTCTTGGAGAAGAAGTCATCGTAGCTGGCACAGACCAGTGGCTCAAAGACGCCGAAGCTAAAATTGAAGATAGCACTGAAATCAGTGCGGTTATTCTTGGTGATTCTCATGGTAAGCCGCTTGAGTCGGTCATTGAAAGTTTACTAGATTGGGATAAAGGGTTACCTATTCTGATGTCGGGTGATGTTGCCGTGCCTGAATCTTTATCCGAAACGTTACGTCGCAGTGTCTTGGCAACAATCTCAGTTCCTCCAAGTTACAACAAAATGTTAGACAGCCTGCATCGTTGCCAGATTTATCGTGAGCAATACACACATAACCGCAGTCGTGGCGAACGCCGTGAAGTGCAGCTTTTCCGCAGCCTTGTGGGTACCAGTCGCCATATTCAGCATGTACGCGAACTGATTATGCAGGTGGCTGATAAAGACGTTAGCGTTATGATTGAAGGCGAAAGCGGTACAGGGAAAGAAGTGGTAGCACGTAACCTTCATTATCATTCGCATCGCCGTAATAAGCCGTTTGTCCCGGTTAACTGTGGTGCAATACCTGCCGAGCTATTAGAAAGCGAATTATTTGGACACGAAAAAGGCGCGTTTACTGGTGCGATTAACAGTCGCCCTGGTCGCTTCGAACTCGCAGAGGGTGGAACACTTTTCTTGGATGAAATCGGTGATATGCCGTTGAACATGCAGGTTAAGATTTTACGCGTACTACAAGAACATACCTTCGAGCGTGTGGGCAGTAATAAAACATTAACGACCAATGTACGTGTTATCGCGGCAACGCATAAAAACCTCGAAAAAATGATTGAAGAGGGGACATTCCGCGAAGACTTGTATTACCGCCTAAATGTATTCCCAATCGGCATGCCATCACTTCGTGAGCGTGTTGAAGATTTACCCCTATTGCTGAATGAACTGATCTCTCGTCTTGAAAACGAAAAGCGCGGCTCAATTCGATTTAACTCAGCAGCGATTATGTCCTTGTGCCGTCATGAGTGGCACGGCAATGTCCGTGAGCTTGCCAACTTGGTTGAACGTTTAGCTATCTTGCATCCTTACGGCGTCATTGGTGTGACTGAACTGCCGAAAAAATTCCGTCATGTGGATGAAGGTGATGAGCAGTACACGCCGCCTGTGATTGCCGACGTCACGCAAAGTGAAGGATTAGCCGGTGTGGATAGCCCAGCGTTATTACCAGTTAATGGATTGGATTTGCGTGAATACTTACAAGAGCTGGAATGTTCGTTAATTCAGCAAGCGCTGGATGATGCGAATGGCGTCGTTGCTCGTGCGGCTGAAAAACTGAACATTCGACGTACCACCTTGGTAGAGAAAATGCGTAAGTACAATCTTAGCCGAAAAGAAAAAGATCTCGCTTAGTCGTATTGGTTTTAAAGTTAATGTAAGAAAACCGGCAATGTCCGCTGCTGACCCATAGTTTGGAGTGACATGCGTCACTTCAAACTGCTTAATTTATTTAAAGCTTAGCTCTTAAACTCAACCTCCCTTTCGGGGCTTCGCCCCCGGCCCCATGCAAGGAGAGGTTTCTCCTTACGATCCTCTCTTCTCGGCGCATCCGGCTTCATCCAGCCAACGGCAGTCATTATGCGGCACGCAAAACAATCCGCCCCGGAGCGACCTCTTAAAGTATTCATATAATTTGTATCGCTCCGGAGCAAGGTTTTGCTCTAAAGGCCGCAAAATAACTTTGTTGTCTGGCGCCGCACGCATGCCGATTAAAAGAAAAGCCGCTCAACCGTATTTCAAAACAGGTGGTGTTGGAGACATGAAATCGCAAATCAGATGTTTGATTTGAAAAGCGGTGGTTTAGTACCTCTGGGGCCGCCGCAGAAACTTATGAGTTGCACGGCCAGTAAATATCAAGATCTCAAGGAGTACGGCCCAGAAAGCGCAAGGCCGGGGGCGGAGCCCCGAAAGGGACTTGAGTTTGAGAAGTGAATTTAAGAGCTGAGCTGTAAAGAAACACGATTGAATCAATGAAGCAGCTAGGAGTAACTCAATTTGTTTGTGGTTTATGAAGACGTAGCCACTCTTGTGGGCAGGCTTCAACTTTATCCCGATGACTGTTGCCCTCTTTGGTGGACTGCGTCCCCCGGGCGGACGGCCCATCCCCCTGCTTCGC
>OJBR01000495.1_pt1 | contig 17141 bp, 16 predicted proteins | sample 1591161 | NCBI WGS metagenome assembly OJBR01 (sample SAMN05416803, study PRJEB24817) | seawater metagenome | isolation source: Sea water | place: Canada:Atlantic | collected 2013-07
CGGCGACCACCGAGATCTACACTATCCTCTTCGTCGGCAGCGTCAGAGTGTATAAGAGACAGATACTACAAAATCTCAGATATTTAAGCTTTTAACTTTAAAGGGATTATTTGAATAAATATTCTTCTTTGCGTACAGTAGGCTAAGATTCACTGTAAGTATGGTGATAATAACAAAGGTGTAAATTGATCAATGAACTTTTGGCTACGAAATATTATCTTAGGGGTTTTTCTTACCGTATTGGCTTGGTTATTCTTTGCTAATCAAGACTTTTTGCTTTCTCTCGATGGCTCTTTAGGCGACGTTGAAGATAGCTCCACAAAAACTACTGAAATGATTGTTGATTCAACGCCAGAAGAAGTTGAAGTTGAAAGTAAAACGACTCTTTATCAACAAGGTAGGACCTCAACTAACCCAGCAGCAGTAGGTTTATCAAAATTTTATGCGAACTTGCATGGTGATATGGATGGCAAAGGCCCTAAAATTCGAAATAACATTGTTTACCTTCCTGATCCCAAAGGTGATTTAGCTAAATTGTTGCAAGCAAGAGAAATGGTAGTTCGTCCCTACACTAAAAATTGGCAAGGAACTATTGAATCTAGACCCTTCAGAAAAGGGGAAACTCTAAACCAAAAACTTGTCGAATATTCTGAAAAAGACGGTATTGATCTAATTTGGTGGTTAAATCGCGATTACGTTGTAAAAGACCCATTTAGAATTGAAAAGGACATATTAAAAACTACTTTCCAAGTGGCAAAAGCCATCGAGGGACATTTTGAATCAGGCCTTTCTATTTTCTTTTGTAATCGACAACGCGCGATTGTAGTAATTGAAAGTGCTCCTCAACCTTTCTTAGATGAGGAGTGTATTCAACTTGCTAGTGAAAATCGGTATTAGTCACGCTTAATAACCCCACCTTGATAGCCAACTTTATTAATCAAGGAGGCGTTTTTGCCAAATATTTTCAATATCACTTTGCCCTGATAATTTTTGGAACTCAATTAATTGTCCAGCATTTTGCATAGTCGCTTGGTGCCCTAAAGCCCTTAATTTTTGATACATATTGCTTAGCTGTTGTTGTTCTGATTTTTCTAGTAATTCCAACTTCAATAAGGTTTTAAAAATGCCTAAGTTATCACATACCAACATCAACTCTCTATGCTGAGAAGCATAGGCAAGTACTAAGAACTGAGCAAGAAATTCAATATCGACCAAACCTCCCTGCCCTTGTTTGATATCAAAAAGTGATTCACTAGATTTATCTAAATGGCTACGCATTTTTTCCCGCATAGTAATAATATCGTTTTTAAGCTCAATAAACTCTCTAGGCTTAGATAAAATATCCTGCCTTACATTGAGGTACTGCTGCTGAAGTTCTTCATTACCAAAAATCATTCTTGCTCTAACTAACGCTTGATGCTCCCACGTCCAAGCATCTTCATGTTGATACTGGGCAAAGGTATTTAAGTGAACAACCAATAAACCCGAATTACCCGACGGTCTCAAGCGCATATCCAACTCATATAATATGCCACTATTCATACGAGTATTAAAAATATGCATAATTCGTTGCGCTAATTTCATATAGAATTGACTCGCTGGTATAACTTTACTGCCGTCAGCTCTACCTGTGGTATCTTCATTTGCTTCGCTATGATGGACAAATACCAGGTCTAAATCTGAGCTGTAACCTAACTCTACGCCACCCGTTTTACCGTAAGCAATAACACCAAAACCTTTTTCTTTCCCGCCATCTAAGCAAGAAGTTGGAACACCAAAACGTTCACTAACTTGCTGCCATGCTAAGTTTATTACTTCTTCTACAATAGCTTCAGCCAAAGACGTTAAATGTTCACTAATTTGTGCTACTGGTAATACATCTGCAATTTCAGCAGCAGCAATGCGTAACTGTTGGGATTGTTTGAACTGACGCAGTGCCTCCATTTGTGCTTCAAGATCTTCCTCAGGGATTCTTAACATTCGCTCACGCAATTCAACCGCATAAGATGAGAGTTGCGGTGGGTTATGCAGTAATTTAGGGTCAATAAGTTCATCAAGTAAGATGGGATATTTGGCAATATAATCGGTTACCCAACTACTTGCCTGGCATAAATGAATAAGCTGCTTTAACGCCCCCTCATTTTCAAAAAGTAACTCTAAATAAGCAGTACGTGTCACTATTTTACTAAAAACTTGCAAAACTCTTGCTATGACTTGTTCTGCCATTTCATTTGTCTGTAATCGACATAATAGCAACGGGATTAGTTTATCTAAAACCTGACGACCTCGATTACCTATACTTCGCTTACTCGTGTCCTCTCGAAAATCATGCAGTATTTGCCAAACTTTATCACTTTGCCACGTTTGTGCTTCTTGCTCTAACCACGCGATAGACTCTTCATCACTCCAACGACTATGCCATAGCGTTACCCAGTGTTCGTCTGCTGCTTGATGGTTGGGACTATCTAATCCAATAAGCTGATCAAATTCTTGATGTACACCATCCATATGCTTGGCTAATATAGCCAAAAATTCAGGCCAGGTATTAATAGCAAGTACTGCTAATAATCGTTGTTGATCAATTTCTCTATCGGGTAGTGTTTGCGTTTGTCTATCTGCTAATGCTTGAATAATATTTTCAACGCGTCGCAAAAATAGATAGGCATTTTGTAATACGTCTTTATTTTCGGCATTAATTTCGCCAGACTCTACCAATTTTGGCAATACAATTAATAAGCTGCGTTGTTGAAGTTCTTTCACCCGTCCGCCGCGAATTAATTGAAACACTTGCACGATAAATTCAATTTCGCGAATACCGCCAGCGCCAAGTTTAATATTATTAATTAATTGTTTACGACGAACCTCTTGGGCAATCATCATTTTCATACGACGCAAACTATCAATAACACTAAAATCAATATAACGACGGTAAACAAAGGGTCTGAGCATGCTTGAAAGTTGCTCATGATATTTGGACTCACCAATAACGCGGGCTTTTAACATGGCGTAACGCTCCCAATCACGCCCCTGTTCTTGATAGTAATCTTCCATTGCATTGAATGTGAGAACCAGCGGACCACTGTCACCAAAAGGACGTAATCGCATATCTACGCGATAAACAAAACCATCACAGGTAACTTGATGCAATGAAGCAATGAGTTTTTGTGCTAAACGTGTAAAGAATTGCTGATTATCAATACTACGTCGACAGCCTTGGGTTTCTCCGCTTTCAGGATATGTAAAAATCAAATCTATATCAGAGGAAAAATTGAGTTCCTTACCACCGAGTTTCCCCATGCCATAAACCAATAATACTTGGTTTTCCCCTTGTTCATTAGTCGGGGTACCCCATTTCTGCTGACAAAAATCGGTAAGCCACTGTAAGCTTGATAAAATCAGCTCATCCGCTAATGAGGATAACCTAGCTAATGAGATCTCTAAATTGATGTTAAACACTAAATCGTCAAGGGCTATCTTAACCATTTGTTGTAAGCGAAAACGCCTAAGAAGTCGATGAAGCTGAGCTTCATCAGTACAAGTGGATAATTGCGCATTCAAGAGGCTTTTATAATCAGGCAATGCTTCTTCGTTAGGTACTTTTAAAAGTTCAATGACGAGTTCAGGTGCTTGCAAAGCACTTTTCAAGATAAAATCACTCAAGGCTATCGCTTGCTTAAACGCAGAAAGCTGCTCTTGAGTTAACTCATCACAGGCATCAGCATGCTGATCAATAAATTGCTGCCAACTAGTTTGTTGTTGTTCATGTAAAAGGGGAGAAAACGATAACGTCACAAGAATTCCTTATATAAGCAAGCATTGCTATAGACATAATATGTCGTTAATGGTATTAATTGACACTTGTCTATGATTTGTCGGTAATATTTATTAACTATTACGATAACATAGCATTTTTATGGAGATGATGGCAGAAATGCACTTACTAAAAACACCTTTTTTATTGCTCTTGATCATAATTACAACGCTTAGTTTAGTTGGCTGTGGTGATCCCGTAAAAGAGCAAATCGAACAGCAATTACCTATAACTGAACAAAGAGTCAGTCAGTTAGGTGATGCTTTAAACAATGGTCAAGTTCGCAATGCCAGTTTGATCAAAAAGTATGCCGATACAGTAATGGCTAGCAAGTCGAATTTAGCACCTTTGATCAACGAGTTTCGCAAAGATGCTTCCACTGATGGCCCTATGTACAAAGCGCTCTTAGACAGGATCAATACCGCAAAAAATCAACCGCAAATGTTTGATTCTTCTCAAGCGTTGTATAATGAATTACTTAATATTTACCAAGCGGCAGATCCTGTACTTTATTCTGACGCATTGAGCGATCCACTCAATGTGTTAGCTGATATGTCTGACGGACAGTTACCACGCATTAATTCATTATCAAAATCGCAAAGCCAGCAAGCCAACAATGCTCAAGATTTTGGTACTGGTGAGCAATTAATTGGTAACCCCAGTTACGGTAACTGGCAAACAGGCAGTAATGGTATGTCTTTTTGGGCTTGGTATGGTATGTACTCTTTGATGGGTGACATGTTTGGCCGACGTACTTCTTATAATGATTGGGGGAGACAACGTAATTATAGCTATTACAACGATTACGGCAGAACACGTTACAGCTCACCTAATCAATTAAAAAAACAAACATCACTTGATACTCGTACTAAAAAATCTTTTAGCAGCCGTGGGCAAAAGTTTACTAGTCCTTATAGCAAAAACCGAGCAGGCTCTTCGAGCTTATCAAGCCAAAGCAAAACAGCCCAAACGAGTGCAAATCGTTTTCGCACTAATAGTGTGAAGAAAAGCAGTTATGCCAGTAAATCAAAAAGTAAAAATTCTAGTTTTAGAAACTCAAACACCAATACATCACGCGGTTTTAGACGCGGGAAGTAATGAATAAGTCGACTATAAAAAAAGAATAGGAACAACAAAATTATGAACTCATTCATCGAACTCGCTGGTGTTAATCAAGACTTACTCATTTATTTGGCTATTGATGTTTCAATTGCCATATTGTTATTAGGGGCTATGCGATTTCTCTCAGGACTCAGTGCAAAGGTTAATAGTACCCAAGAATTAGCCAAAGAAGATAACTTCGCTTTTGGTATCAGTGTTGCTGGTAGTGTATTAGCGCTAGGCATTGTTCTTACTGGTGCTATTACTGGCGAAGCCGCAAGTAGTTATTCGATGGAAGCTATTGGCATGCTGGCATACGGCGGTTATGGTTTAATACTGATTAAAATAGGTCGTGTTATCCATGATAAAATTGCACTACAACACTTAGATAAAAATGCACTAATAATAGAGAAAAACTTAACTATAGGGATCATTGATGCTGCTGGTGCTATTGCAACAGCGATAATTATCCGTGCGGTATTATTGTGGGTCGATGGACTCGATTTAAGTACGTTCATCGCTATCACCAGTGGCTTTATTGTTGCCCAAACTATGTTAGTTATCGTCACTCGACTGCGTGAAAAACAATATGCTAAAAATAATCAAGAAGATTGCTTACAGGAAGCGTTAAGTAATGGTCAACTTGCTTTAGCTATTCGTTACAGTGGCCAGGTAATCAGTACGGCTTTAGCGGTAACCGCGGCAAGTCATTTTCTAACTTATAGCCCTGAAACCTTGGTAGTAAATTTACTGGGCTGGTTAGTTTTTGGTATTGGAATGACGTTACTTGTTGCACTGCTTACCGCAATAGCTAAGCGCATAGTACTTTGGGGAATCAATCTAGTTGAAGAAGTGGATCAACAACATAATATTGGTGTTGCCAGTATTGAAATGGCAACCAGTATTGCAATAGCCTTAATCTTAACGGCTCTAATGGCTTAAGAGAAAGTTAACTCACCACCCAAGTGCTAGCAAGCGCTGGTGGTGAGCATCATTATAAACTGCACCAATTTCATCTAATCTCTCCTTACCTTAATAACTAGCCACTCAACCTATGCCACTAAACACTTTACCTCAAGACCCTTTACTTCAAAATAAGTCTCACCTACTCGACGATATATTACTTATTCTCACTATGGCTGTTTTAGCTGGTTGTGGGCTAATTTATGAGTACTTACTATCTCACTACGCCGGTCGAGTGTTAGGCGTAATGGAAAGTACAATCTACACCATGATCGGCTTAATGATAGTGTCGATGGGGCTAGGAGCTTTTGCTGCCAGAAAAGTGCGTTGCGCTTTTAATGGTTTTGTTTGGCTCGAACTTATTATTGCTTTATTAGGCAGTTCTGCCATTTTGATCATTGGCGGTTTAATCGCTATAACACAAATATTTCCGCAACTGATTGCTGATATGTTATCACTTCCACCTGATATGAAACCACAAGGTGGGCTTTTCAAAGAGTTAAGCTGGTTAGCGTTTAATAGCCCTTATTTCTTCGGTGTATTACTTGGCTTTTTTATTGGCATGGAGATCCCATTAATTGCACGTATTCGCGAGAAAATTCATCAACAGCACCTTGCTAACAATTTAGGTACTATTTATGGTGCAGATTATGTTGGCGCAGGTATTGGCGCAGCAATTTGGGTTGTTTTTTTACTCAGTATAGACATAAGTAAAGCCGCAGCACTCACCGCAAGTTTAAACCTCATTGCCGGTGCTTTTTTTATTCTCCGTTATTGGCAACACCTTAATTGGCGTAAAACCTTTGTTGGTTTACATTGTGCCCTAGCTGTCATCATTGTTTTAATGTTTAGTTATGGCAATCAATGGCTGAATCAAATGAATAGTCTACTCTATCTTGATAAAGTGGTGCACACCGATAAAACTCGCTATCAACAGTTAACCTTTACCGAACGGCATATGGGTCTTGAACAAGACAATATCATTAATTTTTACCTAAATGGCCGCTTACAATTTTCATCTATAGATGAACATATTTATCATGACTACCTGGTTGCCCCTGTCATGGCTAGCTCTGCTCGTCATGAAAAAATATTAATTATTGGTGGCGGCGATGGTTTAGCCTTAAGAGATGTTTTAAAATACAACCCTAAGGAAGTGACATTAATCGATTTAGACAGTGAATTAATCGATATTTTCAAACAGCCAGAAGAGCAAGTGAGCCCTCGCTTAGCACGTCAAATTCTGCAATTGAATAAAAATAGCTTACAGGATAAGCGCGTCACAATTCATCGTGCTGATGCATTTATTGCCATTAATGAATTATTAAAAAATCGACAAACATTCGATGCAATTATTGTTGATTTGCCAGACCCAAGCCATCCCGATCTCAATAAGCTCTATTCAGTAAACTTTTATGCACGGCTTAAATTATTACTTTCAGGGGATGGTTTAATCGCCATTCAATCCACGAGTCCGTATCACGCTAAAGATTCTTTTATTGCCATAGGTAATACTTTAGCCGCAGCTAAGTTCTCACACGTTGAGCAGTATCACGATAACGTACCCAGTTTTGGTGAATGGGGATGGACCATTGCCTCTAAGAGTGGCGCTAGCCCGTTAACAAGATTAAACAAACTAACTCAGCTTCCAGTAGCGCATCAATGGTTAAACTTGGCTATATTAAAGGCTGCTTTCATTTTCCCTAATGATTTTTATCAGAACAAAGAGAATATCGGTATTAATATTTTAGGCAGTCATACTATTTATCAATTACACCAAAACGCTTGGCAAGACCAACAAGGCTTAAATTAATCAGTAATAGCAAAATGATTAGCAAACACAATTGCTACAAAGTAACTACAAAGAGTAACAATTAGTTTATAAAAACACCTTGACATAATATGTCAGGATGTTAAATTTAACTCAGACGACATATTATGTCATCTGTTTTTTCACTAAAGAAAGGAAGGATAGGAAATACATGAATATTCATACTATAGCCGATCACTTAAACAGCTTGGCAGATAATTCAGACACAGGAATGAGCTTTGATTGCCAACCAATATCTGGCGAAGTCGACGTCCTGCAAATTAGCATTTCAGACCGTGAAGAGTTACCTATTTTTGTTTCGGTAACCGAAGATCAAATTATTTGCATCAGTTACTTATGGGGAGCAGAAGAAGTTAAGCCGGAATGTGTTCATGCAATGCATGAGAGCATGTTAGAAATGAATATCCCTATGCCATTGTCATCTTTTTCAAAAATTGGTGATAAATATGTAGTCTTTGGCGCTTTATCCGTCAACTCAAGTTTTACCGATGTAGAACATGAGTTAGCTGTTTTAAGTAACAATGCCATCGAAGTGATTGATGATATGAGTGATTACTTGCTTTAGTTCTAAGCTAGTAAAATCACCTTTAATTATCCCCTAAATGGGAATGAGTGGAGTTAATAATGAGTATATTTAAGAAAATAATGACCGCAATTCGTGGCGGTGCATCAGAAGCTGGTGAAGCTATCATTGATGCAAATGCAACCCGTATCTTTGAGCAAGAAATTCGTGATGCTGAAAATCACCTTACCAAAGCTAAACGTGATTTAACGGGTGTTATGGCTGAACAAATGTCAGCAAAACGTGAAGTAGACCGTTTAACTCGCGAAGTAACAGAGCATGAAGGTTATGCAACACAAGCCCTTGAAAAGGGTGATGAGACATTAGCACTTGCAGTAGCAGAAAAAATTGCTACCTTAGAAAGTACTTTGGCGGATCAGCAACAAGCTCACGATAGTTTTAGTGGCAACGCTGAGCGTTTGAAAGAATTAGTTAAGAAAAGTGAACGTCAAGTCGCCGAGCACAAACGTCAACTTTCTATGGTTAAAACGACTGAAAGTGTGCAAAAAGCAACATCAGCGATTACCGATAATTTTTCATCGAGCAACTCTAAGTTATTAAGCGCGAAAGATTCTCTAGAGCGTATTAAAGCTAAGCAACAAAAGTTCGATGACAAAATGAAAGCAGGTGAATTACTTGAGTCTGAAAACTCTGATTCATCGTTGCAAGCACAGTTAAAAGCCGCAGGTATTGGCTCGCAAGACAATAGCGCTAACTCAGTACTTGAGCGTTTAAAAGCGAAACAAAAGTAATATTACCTAAGCCAGTTAATTTATTTAGCTGGCTTATTTTGTAATGATTACTAAATAACTATGTTGTCTGAGCGGGACTTTATTCGTTCATTAGTCTTGTGCTAAATCAATACCCATCCTATTTCAGGTAACCTTATGAGTTTTTTTAAAAAGATATTTAATAAATCACCTAACGAACCAAGAAAATTAACAGAAGTTAATCAATTACTGGTGGGTGATATTATTATTTTAACCGATAGCTTTGCCTTACCTGAATCATTGCGTGGACAAGAGTTTCAAGTAAAAGCCGTTAATAGTTATGAATTTGAAGAAAAAGTGCAAACCGAATGGGCCTTAATAGGTACCAACGCATTAGAAATATTCTTATCATTGGAAGTAGATGATATTACTGAGCTTAAACTGTCTTTAAAGATTCAACATGAAGATGTCGAAACTTTATTTGATTTAGACAGTTTTTCCGAAGTATTCGATGAACCAGGCAAGGCCTTTTTAGAAAAAAAAGCTGACTCCCAAATTACTAATCTATGGAGTAGTGAACAATATCAACAAAGCGTGTTCGCTAAGGTTGGCTTTTTTCATCGTAAAGATCACCGTAGTGAGAAGCTTTCTGCCTATGAAGGAAAAGATAGCGGGGAGCAATTTGAATTATATTGCTTATACAATGAAGACCAGAGTAAAGGCATAGATGTTGAAGTATGGCAAGATGGCGATACCGAAGTGTGCTTAACTTTATTTAGACCTTGTAGCGATATAATTGATATGTATCCAGCAAGTTAACCGGAAAATTAATCGGAAAGTACTATGGCGAGAAAAATCCCTGATAAATGGCAATCTTCCGTTAAAGCGATAAAAGCGGTACAGGTCGCTTTTGATATGGATGAAAAGATACAGTTATCTATCCGTAAGCAGGCACTTGATGCAGGCTTAAGTCCTTCTGATCAAATTCGAGATATCTTAGGCTTACCGATAAATAAACGGCCTAAGCGTCCTAGGTTGACGGTGAGTTTAGCGCCTAGTGACTATCAACTTCTCGCTGAGAAATATCAATTACAAGCCGAAGATCAGTTAGAGATCAAGAAAAAACTTATGGATGATTTAATTACCCATATTAATTCAGCTGGCTGTGACGACTAGAAATAGCACCTCAGTACTAATTCTCAGCATCTACTTGTAAAACATAACGACTTTGTGAAAATTATTTTTTGTGTCATACTGGAACGAGCAGGAATAAATAACAACTTCACAAAGGATATCATTATGTTAAAAAAAATTACCGCAATATCTCTAGCGTTAACTCTAACAGCTTGTGCTAATACTGATGCACTTGATGCAAACATCACTTCACTAACAAGTAAAGTGGATGCTTTATCAAGCCAAGTTTCTGATTTAGAAGCACAACAACAGTCTGTATCGGCTGATGTTAAAGCAGCAAAATCAGCCGCTGAGCAAGCAGCAGCAGATGCTAAGGCAGCAAACGAACGTATTGATAATGTTGTAGCGTCATATAAAAAATAGTTTTTATTGCTAGTTTACTTAGCAATAGACAATAAAAAAGCACCTTAAGGTGCTTTTTTATTGTCTATTGTTAAAATAGTTTATTGTTGGAACAAACTATTTTTGAGGTTATTTAGCTAATTCAACGACTAGACCATGAGGCTTTTCAATGACAGGGAGAAGTTGTTGCCAGTTTTCTCGATTAGTACCGACAAATCGTTGCATCGCTTTAGTTAATATAACATTGCCTTGGATTGTCTCAAGGTCAGATAACTGTTGATGTATTTCTATAAGTTGCTTATCCCCATTTTCAAATGACATTTTTACTGGTTGATTAACTACCCTCACTTTAGTGTTCACAGGAACATTATCAAAAAGCCATTTAATATCATCATCATACATTCTAATACAGCCTGAACTAGCGCGCATACCAATACCAAAACGCTTATTAGAACCGTGAATTAAGTATTCACTGGTGCCAAGTCGTAAAGCATATTTACCAAAAGGGTTATTAGGCCCAGCAGGAACTACATCAGGAAGATACTTTCCATGCTCAGCAAAGTGACGTTCTTGCATTTCTTTGGTTGGGCGCCAATCAGGATCTTTCCTCTTTTCACCAATAACAGTGCTAGTTAATGGTGTCGATAGCCCTTGTCGACCAATGCCCACAGGGAAAACATGCACTTTGTTTTCTTCAGGTAAAAAGTAATACAACCGTAATTCAGGTAGGTTAATGACAATTCCCTTTCGAGAAATAAAAGGCAGTAACATTTGATTTGGAATAACGACTTCAGAATTCACATCAAGTAAAAAGGGGTCATGTTGAGGGTTAGCAGCTAATAAAGCTAAAAATCCAACATCGTAACGCTCTGCCAGCTGCTGAAAGTAATCACCTTTAACTACTTTATGTATAATCGGCTCACCAATAAGACGATTATTTTCATTCTCAATATCATACACAGTTGCCATAGCAGGCTTGAAAGATGCTAGTAAGATAAAAAGCTTTAGCGAAGTAAAAAGTAATTTTTTATTTTTTATCATAATATTTATGACCAATAAGGTTTCATTGTTAAGGCTTTTTCTCTAGATTGATCTAATGCCGTAATTAAATTGTCATTTTTATTAGCTAACCATTGGGCCAATTTTTTTTCTTCTTTTGGTAAGTGTACCAATTGTTGCTGTAATAAATTCAGCGACTGCAACTCACTGATGCCCTGTTTAATATCAAGCCAAGGCATATTGAACTTGTTAACCATGTCACTTTCTGGCTCTGCAAACAAGCAGCTAAACCAACTTGTGGTCAATAGTGCTCGAATTAATAAACTGTGCGCTGTTAAATATAACTCAATAGAGCTAGAGCCTTCTGGCTTTTGTACTTTAGCTAATTCAACACTTAATATTTTGGTGCTATTGGTTAGATGCCTGCTAGCAAACTCAACTAATGAGCAAGTATTGTCGACTTTAAGATTATCATCACGATTTCTGTTAAGTAATAAAGAAAGTAGGTCAATTTGTAAGTTATTAAAGCGTTCGCTATGCAGCAACGCTAAGACTTGTGATTCTCTTGGGTAACGGCTTTGTCGCAATTGCAGTTTAGTAATCAATTCTTGATTAACTAAGTTTTCTTTTTGATATGTACTTTGTTTGTTGATCAATAATTGAATGTAACGCGCATTTTCAACCCAGTGTATTGTTCGAATAAAGTAACTAAGCTCATCACGAATAGCTTCTTCATTGGGAGCTAAAAATTTATCAAACAACCAAAAACCCTGTCTTAGTATTATAAGCTGTTCGCTTACTTTACTAAGCATAGTTAGTGAAGGCGTTTCTACATAACAATCAACACAGCGTTGTAACTGGTTTAGTGTAAACTCTATGCCGTAGGTGAAAGCGTTATGCAATTCTGTTTTTTTAGGTAACTTAATAATCGGTAGTGATATTTTTTCAACAAGAGCAATGTCATTAGGCGGTTTGTTTTCAACTTCAGAGATTAATGTAGTACTCTCATGATGTAAGGCATAACCACGCGCTGCTTTTGTTAACTGTCCTGGCCTTAAGGCTAACTGACTAAATAAAAGCTTTGTTAACATCAATAACGCTTTGGCATCTCCAGTAACTAGCTCTAATTCGATTTCATAAATACGCGGCTTATTTGCATAGTTTTGACAGGCAACTTCACCACAATCAAAGGCAATCTCAACTTTAGCATCAGCAAAACTAACCAGCCAAGTATGACGAGTAAAATGAGTGGAAAATAGTTCAACAATCTGTTGCTGTAATAAATTAACATCTATATTTGATTGAAAAATATTGTTGGGAAATAGCGAGATTATAGGCTGAGCATCAAGGATATCGATATTATATTCAGGCCTTTGGTGCAAACCAGCAATGACAGTACCTGAGGTTTTTATCGTTTGCTCAAACCGCTTAACTTCATTAAAACATTTAGTTCCACGAGTACGTAAAGCGATTTTATTCTTACGTAGTGTAAGGTTAGCAGCATCGAAATAATGATTACTCAACTGCTTCTCTTGATGAACGAAGGAGATCTCATGTTCAGAGAGTAGTTGGCTTATAATGGTTTTTATCTGTTCAGGTTTAGCCTGTTCATCGCTTTCAAGTAAAGAATACTTTAATTCTATTTCTGTAACCATTATGCCCTAATTTAAGTGTTTATCTATCACTTAACTAGGATACCGTTAGTGCATCAATATGCCAATAGAGAGTTTGTCATTATTTATTGTAAACTTATATAGAATACGAGCTCAGCTAAGTATAACTTAATAGAAAGTAGCGAAACTTATTGATTAACTTAGTTATCACCCATTGAAAAGATAAACGTGCTTAAAGCTTAAGTTAATTTTTGTAAGTAATGAAGTCATTCTTAGCTTGCCATCAAAGCAGCAAACACATAATATCTGGTCCTCTTTGATTTATTTACTACATTGGCTTTTCTATGAATAACGTTATTAATGTCATAGCATTTCTTGCTATCACTTTAGCTAGCTCGCTTTTTATCTCTGCTCAGGCTGCTGAGAACAATTACAAGCAGGGCTATATCTCTGATGAATTATTCATATATATACACACGGGCCCAGGCAAAAAATATAGAATTTTAGGTACTATCATTGCTGGTTCAAAGGTTCAAATTACCGGTTCGGTAGATGATGGTTATAGTGAAATTATAGACGATAAAGATCGAACTGCTTGGGTTGAAAGTAAATATGTAACCACTCAACCGGGATTACGTTTTGTTGTTGCAGATCTTAACGGAAAAATTGCTACAAGTAGTGATTATAGTAGTGAGCTTGATGGCGAGGTAAATGAATTAAAGAGTAAAGTTAACTTATTAACTAATGATAAGAAAAAGCTGTCTGCTGAGCTTAAGAAATTGACGACTACATTGGAGAAAACTCAAACTAAAATTAAAGATCAAGATACCAATATTAAAAAACAATGGTTTTTTAATGGCGCTTTAGTGTTAGGTGTTGGTTTAATCTTGGGGTTAATTTTACCGCGTTTCTTCGCTCGCCGTCGTGGTTCAATGGAAAGCTGGTCGTAGGTTTAAAGCGATATTAATTTAGCCAATAGCTCTATTTTAGTAGCTAACAGTAAACCTGCCCCCATTAAACTTGATTTAAATTTATGTCAGGTATTAGTAATATCACTTACTGATGCCTGACTAAAAAGCTCCCTTCACTGAATCCACACCCACTGTTCAATATTTAATTATAACTGTGCATTATGCTTATACTAGCAATAAGAAAGTCATTAAAAGGATTGAGGAATATTTCACGGGGTCAGGATGGACTTTCAGCACAAGTAACTTTACTGGTAATAGAACTCCTTCAAAGAAGTACATCCAAAATCTTCAGAATCACTACTAACACTAACATTGAACGTATATCGGTAAATGCTTTAAAAATCATCTAAGGTAGCACTATAATTCCTCGCAACTTTAATAAAGCGAGGCACCTATAGAATACAAATCAACTCGACGTTGCAACTTTTATCCACTCACTGGGTACTATGCCCATTGAGTCGGTGTAATGAATCCATTTATTAGGACTAATCACTATTTTATTAGGGTTGGCATTTAACCATGCTCCCCACCAACTAAAGCTGCTGTTAGCAATAATATTATGGTTACACAAACTCATTAGATGCATATCTTGAAAAGACTGGTCGCCTGAATTCCAATCAACAAACCGTACATTCTCCACCTTTATATTTGCTCGACACCAGGTAATATCATCCGAGAAAATAACAAATAATGGTTTTTCTACTAAGCCTTCAATTTCTTTAATCGCATTTTGATAATAAGGTAAGTCACATATGCCACCCAAAGCTTTATGTTTTAAGTAATCGCCCCGTCGTATATGTACTGCAACCGTTTCGTGCTCAGAGATTTCCTGACGCAGCGCTAAACTTTTAGGCTCAGTAAACTCTGGAAAGGTAAGCTTTTCTCTTATCTCGCTGGCAATCGAATTGAAATATTGTGGGTTTTGCCATGAACCTCGGTAATAAATGGAAGTATCTTTAGTACCTAAATCAACTTCTTGATAAGAGAAATGTAAATGTTTTTTCTCTTTAATATAAGTACGGGAGATAAATGGCGTATATTTTTTTATTTCTTTAATAAACTTAGTGAAAATATTTTTAGTACTTTGCACAGAAAGCTTTTCTTCCGTAGAGCAATAGTTCTCATTTAAGTTAAAAATACGCTCTAGCTCATAGCCGTTATGTAGCTCATAACTCGCCATATCATGTACATCTAGCTTAGTTGTTTCATTAAACTTGTGCTTCACTGCTAAATAAAATGCATATTGAAACAATTGGTTACCAAAACCACCACACACTCTTACTACTTTCATACGCTATATTGCCTAGTTCTGATTCACATATAGCACTATATTAACAGCCAATAGTTTTACTACAAAGTGAAGACTTACGTTATTGACAATTTTCACACAATAAAACTAAGATTTACCCTGCAATTATCGTTATAATCAGTAAAAATTACTTGGTATAATCTCCCCTCTTCAAGGAACGTGGACATGACAATAAATAAAGTAGCTTTAATTACCGGTATTACTGGACAAGATGGTTCATATTTAGCGGAGCTTTTATTAGAAAAGGGTTATGAAGTACATGGTATTAAACGCCGAGCGTCTTCATTAAATACCGAGCGAATTGATCATATATATCAAGATAATCATGAAAAGAATCAAAAGTTTTTCCTTCATTATGGAGATCTAACCGACTCATCAAATTTAACTCGTATTCTAAAAGATGTTCAACCTGATGAAGTCTACAATTTAGGTGCTCAATCTCATGTAGCCGTGTCTTTCGAATGCCCTGAATATACTGCCGATGTTGATGCAATTGGTACATTACGTTTACTTGAAGCGATTAGGTTTTTAGGCCTAGAAAAGAAGACTAAATTTTATCAAGCCTCTACTTCAGAGCTGTATGGTGAAGTGCAAGAAATACCACAATCAGAAACGACACCATTTCACCCTCGCTCCCCATATGCCGTTGCCAAAATGTATGCTTATTGGATAGTAGTAAATTATCGTGAGTCATATGGCATGTATGCCTGTAACGGTATTTTGTTTAATCATGAATCTCCTCGTCGTGGTGAAACATTTGTAACCAGAAAGATAACCCGTGCTATTGCTAATATTGCTCAAGGTCTAGAGTCATGTTTGTACTTAGGTAATATGGATGCATTACGTGATTGGGGACATGCAAAAGATTATGTCCGTATGCAATGGATGATGTTACAACAAGAAAAGGCTGATGATTTTGTTATTGCCACAGGTAAGCAAATCAGTGTTCGTGAATTTGTAACTTTATCAGCACTTGAAGCAGGGATAGAGTTAGCGTTTAGTGGTGAAGGTTTAGACGAAGTAGCTCGAGTAACTAACATTATCGGAGATAACGCCCCTGCATTAAATGTTGGAGATATCATGGTTAAAGTTGATCCACGATATTTCCGTCCTGCTGAAGTTGAAACTCTGTTAGGTGATCCATCTAAAGCGAAAGAAAAACTAGGCTGGGTACCGCAAATAACAGTGGAAGAAATGTGTAGTGAAATGGTCGCTAACGATCTCAGTAAAGCAAAACAACACGCCATTTTAAAAGCACATGGTTACCAAAATTCGACTAGCGTAGAATAACGCAAGGACATCAATGAAAATTTTATTAACTGGTGCTAATGGCATGGTCGGCAAGAATATCCTTGAACTTGCCAGTAAGCATAAACATATTTTTCTTACGCCAAGTAGCAAAGTACTAAATTTACTCGACGCAGCTTCAACACAAGCATATTTAGTTGAACATAAACCCGACATGATTATTCATGCTGCGGGGGTTGTTGGTGGTATTCAGGCCAATATGGCACATCCCGTCAAATTTTTAGTTGATAACATGCAGATGGGACTAAATATCCTTAACTCGGCTAAATATTGCGGTATAAAACAATTTCTGAATTTAAGTAGCTCTTGTATGTATCCTCGTGATGCGGTAAATCCATTATCAGAAGAGTTAATTCTTAAAGGCGAATTAGAGCCTACCAACGAAGGTTATGCGCTGTCTCTTATACACATCTCCGAGCCCACGAGA
>OJBR01000496.1_pt1 | contig 17063 bp, 14 predicted proteins | sample 1591161 | NCBI WGS metagenome assembly OJBR01 (sample SAMN05416803, study PRJEB24817) | seawater metagenome | isolation source: Sea water | place: Canada:Atlantic | collected 2013-07
CCTCTTCGTCGGCAGCGTCAGATGTGTATAAGAGACAGAAAGAGACTTTATTTTCAGATGAAGCATTTCAGCTTATTTTTGAAAAAACACTTGGGGTTCCAAGAAAAATAAATATTTTTGTTGACCGTTTATTATTATTTGGTTTTCTTGAAGAGTTGACTCACATTGACTGTAAAGCCATCAATGAAGTTGCCAAGGAAATGTCAATTGAGCTAACAGGCTCATTAAGTGGCAACGCCCTTGCAGACAATAATACCTCCCAACCATTGGTTATAAACTCAACAGAACATGTTGAAAATATAAAAAATGTTTTACGTGAAGTAGAAGAAATACTAGAAAGCACAATTCAAGAAAAAGTTAAAATGACGCGCTATATTGATAAGCTTTTAAAGCAAAAGAGTCGTGAATTTGCTGAATTACAAAGTAAATCTGCTGAAAGTGAATAACTTTCAGCAGTTTGATAGTTAAACGTTAATTCCAATCCTATATTTTTCAATCAAAGAATAAAGCGTCGGTCTGGTTATACCTAATAATTCCGACGTTTTTGACATATTACCATCGGTAAGCGCATAGGCTTTCTGAATAGCTATAGTTTCGGCCTGCTCACGCACAGCACGTAAATTTAGTGACAGCTCATACTCAGCATTTTCTTTATCAAAAAAGCCCAAGTCAAATGCAGTTACTTGACTACTGGTGCTCATAATCACTGACGATTTCACTTTATTTTGTAATTCTCGAATATTTCCAGGCCACTTATGGTGTCGTAAACCATATAAAGCATCATCCGCAAATGATTTTGCATTTCTTTTATATTCAGCAGCATACTGCTGTAAAAAGAAATTAGCTAAAATAAGTACATCTTCATCACGATCACGCAATGGCGGTATATTTAATGTTATTTCGGTAATACGATAAAAAAGATCTTCACGGAACGCTTTCTCTGAAACCATCACTTCAAGATTCTGATTTGTCGCACAGATGACACGAACATCAACAGGTATCTCTTTACGTCCACCTAAGCGTTCAATGACCTTTTCTTGTAAGAATCGTAGTAACTTAGCTTGCAAGTGATAAGGCATATCACCTATTTCATCTAAAAATAGGGTTCCACCTTGGGCACATTCTATTTTACCCAACGTCGTTTTATGTGCTCCAGTAAAAGCACCTTTTTCAAAACCAAATAACTCACTTTCCAACAAGTTTTCAGGAATAGAGGCACAGTTAATCGCAACAAAAGGTTCATCACTTCGATCACTCACTTTATGAATAGCTTTGGCCGTGACTTCTTTACCAGTCCCACTTTCACCTAGAAGAAGCGCTGTAATCTCCGTAGGAGCAATACGCTGTACCATAAGGCGCAATCTATCAATACTTTCACTGCTACCTATAATACCCGTATCACAGCCAACAATAGACTTCATGCTACGATTATCTGTCTCTAGTGTCGCTAAACTAAAAGCACGAGATACAATGACATTAATAACATCAGCATCTACTGGCTTTTGGTAAAAATCATAAGCCCCCATTTCAATGGCTTTTAAAGCATGAGTTCTATCATCATTACCGGTAATGACAATCACTTTAGTATGAGGAGCGATTTCTAATATTTGTTTTAATGCCTCGAGGCCTTCACTAGCGTTAGCTGCATCAGGCGGCAAGCCTAAGTCTAACGTAACCACTTTAGGTTCGTGACGTCGCACTGCTGCAATAGCACTTTCACGAGTATCAGCCAGTACAACTTCGTAGTCAGCTAAGCTCCATTTAAGTTGTTTTTGTATACCTAAATCATCATCAACAATTAATAATTTTTCCATAATAAAGCCATATCCTTTCTTTTTATTCTTCACTAATCATTATTATCACAAGGAATAATAAGTGTAAAAATGCTACCTTCATTTTCAAAGCTAGTTACTTGCATAGTGCCACCTATACTTTCAACAAACTGTTTAGCTTCGTAAACACCAATACCCATACCCGCATTCCCTTTGGTTGTATCAAAGGGTTTAAATAAGCGGTTTTTAATAAAATCCATAGTCATACCACAGCCATTATCAACAATAGCAATGTGCAGATTATTGCTTATTATTTCTGCATTTATTTTAACCCAGCCACTTGCAGTTGTCGCTTCTTGCGCGTTCTGTAATAAATGATTTAATACTGAAAAGAATGTTTCTTCATCAATTGAAATCATACTATCAATAACTAGTTGCACGCTAATTTTTGGTAGTTGTATATTGCGCTGCTCAACGACCCGTTCAATAAGCGTTTGTACATCTGTACTTTTCTTCGTTGACTCAACCACTTGCTTATTACGTAACTGTGTTAATACTTTATCAAGTCGCCCTGTTGCTGAATCTATCGTTTCAAACACATCATCAATAAAAGCCGGATTATCTCTATGGCGTTTAGCATTACTATTTATTAACGCCAGCTGTGCTTGAATATTTTTCAAATCGTGTACTAAAAAAGCGGACATGCGGTTGAAAGCATCGAACTGCTTAGATTCAGCCAAACTCTCATTTGCTTCGTTCAATGACAAGTAGTTACTAAGCTGTTTAGAGATAGAAAAAAGTAAATCTCGATCTTCCCAATTTAGAACCCCTTGCTCTTCGGGGAGTGCTAATAAGAAAAAACCGTAAACTGATTTATTCATGAAAATAGGGATGATGATATCAATATTTTTCTGCTCACATGCTCGAGCATCTAACACTAAACCAGGATAGCTTTCCTCCACCATTGCTAACTCTCTGATATCAATTATCCAACCGTGTTGTTGGCAGAATTGATCAACAGCGACTAAAAAATGGAGTTCATTTTGCTCAAGCTGAAAATTTTGCTGATAAAGTGGTTGGTACTGAGTCGGCGTGATCTTTTTGATCAATGCGCCTTGATGAATATTCAGCGATGAACACATAATGTGAGTTGCAGTGTGATAACAATCATTATTTTCACCTATTTCGAGTTGCTCAATTGATTTGAGCCATTCAACACGATAATCATATTTATTAGCGAAGAAGTGTTTGGTGATAAATACCTTAACTTCCCTACGCAACCTCTCGGTTATCAATAAGGCAGCTAAAACACTGCCCCCTAATATAATGAATGCGATGCTTATCACGTCTCCCCAAGCACCGCCAAAGTAATTTATGACATAACCAGCGATAGCCAATAAAAGTAGATATACCCCAGAGATCAGCAACATAGAGCTATAGAAAACCACTTCGCGGGAAACAAAAACATCTACCGACCAGTCTTTAATTCGCCGAGTACTTACCAGTATTAACGGCATACCTATGGCGGCAATAAAACCACGTGCATACCAGTAAGAAAAGTCTAATTGATTAACCATGGCTGCCTGTGCAAAAAGCACAAAGTCAAAAACAGTCGCCATACCCAAAGCAATGATTAATGACCAAATGGCCCATTTAACCTTAACATCTGCATTTCGGTATAACTGCTCAAGCAATACCAATAGCCACAGGTTAAGTAATAGAAACAATGAAAAGAGGAACTTCACACTATCCGGCAGAAATAAAGCAGCGCCCCAACACAACACAGATAAACCACTGAATATTTGAAAGTATTGTTTAACTTTAGGGTGTGAAATGAGTTCTTTAACAGTCGTGATATTTGCTTGTGTGCAAATAATAAGTATTGACCAAACCGCGACCTTGAAAGTTTCTATTGCCATAACAATAAGCAATGAAAATTCTTGTTTAGATTGTAATGCAGCAGTCAGAGAGGAAGAAAAAACTAAAAAAGCTGCGAGTAATACTAAACCACCAGCTAGCGTTTTATTACGTGCAGCTAAAAGTAATAATATAAACACTGCATAAGCACAGGATGCTAAAAAATAACCTGAGGTGCCAATTACTTCCATTTATCTAAACCCTACTATAGCTTTCGCCTAAATTAGTCACTTTATTCTGTTTGGATAAAACGAACAACTCATACCAGTGACCAATCACAACAGCTATTGATCATTTAGCGATAATTAAAATTATTATATAGTAATTCATCGTGATGTCTTAGTTTTATTGGCCTGCTTTAGTTATAAAACAACTGAATTAGGCCTATTCTCGTTCGTTTTACCGGTAAAGAGTTCTGTTAAAATTGGCACCAATAAAAAACTTGAAAGTGCAGAGACACATAAACCAGAAATAAGTACCACACCAAGTGGCTGCCATAAACTTCCGCCGTACAACGTCAATGGAATTAATCCACCTATCGTCGTCAACGTGGTTAACAATATAGGGGTAAAACGTACCGCACTCGCCTGCAGTATTGCCGAACGTTTGTCTAAACCTAAGCGCAAGTTAACATTGGTACTATCAATCAAAATTATCGCATTATTTACCACAATACCAAACAAACTGATCAAGCCAACAAAGGCCATCATAGAAAACGATAACCCCGTTAAATATAAGCCTATAATAGAGCCTGCCATGGCAAAAGGAATGGAACTAAAAATAATCATTGGCTGTAAAATAGATTTAAACTGCAACACTAATACGGCAAAGATCCCCATCGCAGTAATTAACATCACTTGTGTCAAGCCTGCAAAAGCCTTCTGCCTAGATTCTTCTTCGCCGCCTAAGGTAAAATGCATACCTGTTGGTAAGTCATATTGTTCTAGGTAACTAACCAACTGTTCAGTAATTTCACCCACGGAATACCCCGTTTCAACATCAGCGGATACTTTAGCCATGCGCAACTTCTGGTAATGAAAAAAGTCACTGCCACCCTTTTGCAATTCCATGGTGGCAAGTTGCTCTAGCGGAATTGATACACCTCGATTATTGCTAATCTCTATAGCCGATAAACTATCAATGTTAGGGTGTTTCTGGCGAATCATAATAGGATAGTCTTCACCATTACTATCATTAAATTGACCTACCGTCGTACCTGATAAGAGCGTACTAATGGTTTTATCTAATCGCTCAACACTCACACCACTTAATGCCGCCTGCTGGTAGTTAATCGTCAGTGCTAACTCAGTATTGGCCATGCCGATAGGATTATCGATATTTACAACACCTGATAACGCTCGCATTTTTGCCGATAAATCATTAGCCACTTGCTCTAAATCAGTTAGAGATTCGCTTAACAATCTAATGGCAATAACCTGGTCGGTCACTGGGCCTTGGGTGAATTCTTTAACGGTAATTTCAGCCTGCTGCCAATGCTTAAAATCATCACGTAAACCTTTTACTAACGTGGTAACTTCATCAGCCTGATAGTCTTTTAATACGAGTAACGCTTGGCCAAAACGTATCATGCCTCGCTTGGGAACCTCATTATAATAAATACGAGGATTTGAATTACCAATATTTAGCGCAACTTTATCAACTAAATCATATTGCTTAACATGCAAACGTACTTGCTGAAGAACTTTATCTGTATAGGCTAGAGACGAGTTAGCAGGAGTAGTTACATTAATTAATAACATCGGTTTTTCTGCTTTAGGAAATAAGCTCACACCTACTTGCCCAAACAAAGAAAACATAGCTATTAACAACAGTAAACTCACAACAATAACGGCAGCTTTATAACGCATTAAAATCGTTAACGTATTGCTATAAGTATTTTCAGCAAACTTGTTAGCGTAATGTTGTAGGGTGTTAATTTTAACCTTTTTAGATTTGGCATCTTTATCAATAACAACAAGTAATTTACTGGCTAAAAGTGGCGTTAACGTGAGTGCCACCAATAACGAAGCAAATAAAACTAACACCACAGTTACTGGCATTGAGCGAATAAAGTCACCAGTATTACTTTGAATCATCAGCATGGGTAAAAAAGCTAACATCGTAGTAATAGTACCACTGGCAATAGCCCAAGCAACTTTACTGGTGCCCGATGCTGCAGCATCTTTTATGTCTTTACCAAGTTTACTTTCTCTATGAACACTCTCGGTTACCACAATGGCGTTATCAACTAATAAACCTAGCGCAATAATTAAACCAACGATCGACATTTGCTGTAAGCCATAACCACTAAAATCAAGCCAACCAATCGCCATTAAAAATGAAATAGGAATAGCGAGGATCACTACTAAGGCTTCTCTAATGCCTAAAAACAACAAGGCCATCAAACCTACAATGACTAAACCCTGCGTTAAATTGTCAAAGAAGCCATTAACCCGAACATGCACACTATCGGCTTGTTGAAATAACTTAGCCAATTTCAGTCCGCTAGGTAAACTCTGTTCAAACTGCTCTATTTCTTGATTTATTTGTTCAGTTAATACAAATATATTAGTTTTTTCACGTTGCTCTACCGTGATAAATATCGCAGGAATATCATCAAAATAAGCGAGATAACTCGGCTCTGCATCAGTAAAACTGATAGTCGCGATATCTTTAACTTTTAAGACACCATTCGCGCTGGCCATGTTGCTGTCACTAATAACAGTATTTTCAATATCCACTAATTGAGTGAAGTTACCACTGGCTTTTACATTAAAACGTCGTGTGCTGGCATCAACAAAACCTGGGGTGATATTTAATGCTCTACCTTGAAGTACTTGGTTAATATCAGTAAGTGCTAGGCCATAGTGTTTTAATAGCGGTAGGTTAATATCAATCGCAACAATTTGCCGCGGATAACCCCAAATACTTGCCTTACGAACACTGGCTATCGTTTCTAATCGTTTTTCCAATAACTTGGCATGCAATTCCATCGTTTTATAGTTGGTCGGCTCAGACCACAAAGCCAACTGCATTATGGCAACGCTGCTTGGTGTTGCTTTTAATACCAATAATTCAGCAACCCCTGCTGGTAAACGGGGTCTTACGGTTGATACCGCCTGCTTTACCTTATTAAAGGCAGTTTCACCGTCAGTACCGTAAAGAAAATCTATGGTAATTCTAACCGCGCCATTATGAATTTTTGCTTCAATCTTCTTAATATTTTCAATATCAGCAATTTCTTGTTCAAGCGGGTCAACAACTAAGGTTTCAATATCACTGGGTGAAGCGCCTGGATAAACCACTTCAATTAAAGTGACCGGCAAATCAAACTGAGGATCTTCTGAGCGAGGCATATTTAAATAAGACACCACACCCACTAAAACTAATAATAGAAATATCGTTAAAGTAAATTGTGCATTATCTATCGCTAATCTAGGGAGTTTCATTGGTTATTTCCCTTTAGAGATCTTCATCTAACGTTTTATCTACAATTAACGCTAGATGTTGCCAGCCTTCAGTGACAATAGTTAAGGGAAGTGAATTTTCTTGGGCGGTTAAATAAATATATTCATTGGTAAGTTCTTTAATCGAAAAGGCTTGTTGATGATAGTTTACAGACGTTGTGGAGTCCGCCTCTAACACCATCACTAACGCCCGACCTTGGTTATCAACACTGTTAAGCGCTTCAAGCGGTAATCGATAGGTAAACTCATCTGTCGTAACATCAGTTAATACTCGCGCTAACTGTCCGACAACAGCTTGATTCACAGCTAAACTTTCTAATAACACTTCAATCGTAAATAAATGACTTTGTTGATCTGCAATAGCAGGGATTTTACTTACCGTGCCAGTAACTAAGCCTAATTGCGTTAAATTAACATCTATTTTTTGTTTTAATTTTACTAAACTGACTTCCTCTGCAGTTAACGCAACACGAACCACTAAATTATTTTCAATTGCGGCTATTTGTAAAGCTCTTTGACTAGGGCTTTGTAGCTCACCTAACTCAGTATATCGTGCGAGTACTACACCATCAAAAGGTGCTATTAATTGCGCTTTAGTAAGATTATATTGGGCTATTTTATGACGAGCACGTGTCGTTTCAACCGAGGTTATTGCGTCATCTAATGCTTGCGCTGAGCTTAAATTTTTACTTAGAAGCGTATTAATACGCTTAATTTCTCGTTTTGCTTGTAGTAAACGTGCATAACTGGAGTTTTTTTCTGCAGTAAGCTCTTCAATATCAAGCTGCGCTAACAACTGCCCTTTCGTAAAGCTATCACCTTCATCAATATTAAGTTCTTCAAGATAACCACCGCTTTTAAAAGATAAATTTAATGTTCGTTTAAACATTAACTTACCTGTTCGATTAATTTTCTTAATAACAGGTTCAGCGTTAATCGTTTTAGTTTCAAGTTGTTGCGCGTAAATAGGCGCACTTAATAACAAACTGGTAAAACATAGAAAAGAAAATAATCTAAAAAGATGAGGTTTCATTTTGAGAAGTTAGCCGAAAATTTATTAGAGGATTCATAACTTTAGGCAGTTTTACTTGTAAAGTATATAAATATTAATAATAAGATAAACATAAGTTTTTCAGATCAAATTGGCGGGCTGATTAATTAGGGGAGAATTGAGTAATAAATGCTAATTTCGCGTAGCTCAGGCTTTAAACACAAGCTACGCGTCGGATATTCAACGACATGTGTTTGCCGTTAGAAATTAAAAGCTAGACCAATCACGGTGCCATGAGTCACAGTGTCATAACCAAAATATCCCTGTTGCCCTTTAGTACCTTCCTCAAAGTCGACCCAAGTCGCTTTATATTTAAGATCTAAAGTCATTAAATCACTAATTTTGTACATAACGCCACTTTGCACAGAAGAAGTAAAGTCAGAGCCAAGGCCAAAACCACCTATATCTGCTTGAGCCAAAAACGTCCATTTATCATCTATGTTTCTTATCCACCTAACACCAACAACTGGATCGATCCAATCAGACTCAACCTCTTTCTTAAAGTTATTTTCAGGTCGAATGGTGTAATCAAGCGTAAGGTCTATATCGTTATCCCACCACCTAATGCCAGCAAAGTAATCCAGAAAGCCATCACTCAATTTATTGCGATATAATGCCTGAAGTTCAAGTACACCTTGTCGAACACCCACATCCGTCGAATTGCCATTAGCATCTGTTTTATTTCCACCAAGATCCATAAAGCCATAGTCAAACACAACCCCCCAACCAGAATCATGGAGAGCTTCAAAATGAACCATAGCCGCAGCGTCCAAATTATCTAATATGGTACCAAAATCAACATCCACATCAGTTTCATTAGTACGACCAATTGTTGCATCACCATCAATAGAAGTGACCATTAAATAGGGCTCTAATTGATAACTCCATTCGTCGGCAGATACACCTGCAGAGTAGGTACCCATTGCTGAGAGTAGTAAACTTAATAAAATTTTATTTTTCATCTTATTTCCTTTTTAATTATTATCCTAAAATTTACCTAATGTTGAGTTCATCCATGTAAAGTAGACTCAATAGATTAATATTGATGTTAATAACTATTAAGCATTAGATCAATGATATAACGCTGTTTACCAAAAGATTTAATACTTAATTTGCGTTATGAAACATAAAAGTTTTATAAAATGTGCGGGGGATTTTTTCATTCGGCTCAGAAGAGCGACAGTGGAGAACTGTGGATAAAGTAGCCAGATCGAACTCGCTCTGGCTACAACGCGCTATTAAATTGCAGGGCAACCTTTCAGCATTAATGCAGTATTAACACCTGTTTTGACCATGCCAAAATAACTGGCAGTATCTGAGCTATCGAAGCTACTACTATCAATACCTACCATGTCTGTAATTTGCTGTAGTGCAGGGAATGAATTTTTGTCTTTGTCGTAAGCATCAAAGGTTGTTTCAATTTTATCGCAAGTAAACATATTAGCCATGCCATCAGATGAGGCATTTTTAATAGCATTACTAGTCTGACATCCAGCTAATAACAACACAGATAAAGCCACAATACTGATATTCATTGTTTTCATCATTATTATGACTCAGCAATTGGTAATAATGTTATCTCAACTCGACGGTTAAGTTCGCGACCACCAGCTGTTTGATTGTTTGCTACTGGTTGTCCTTCACCAAAACCAACTACCTCTAAACGGTCACTAAGAATTTTTTGACCACGTAAGTAATTAGATACCGAGCCCGCACGTTCTTCAGATAGTTTTTGGTTGTACTGAGCAGAACCACTAGAATCTGTATGGCCAGAAACAACAACAAGTGTCTGGTTATATTCTTCAAGTACTAAGGCAACAGAATTTAACACACCAGTAAAATTAGCGTTGATGTTAGCGCTGTTAGAAGCAAAGGTGATATTGCCAGGCATGACTAGATTAATTTTGTCTCCGTCACGCTGAATACTTACACCACTATCTCGTAGTTGCTTACGTAACTTAGCTTCTTGTGAATCCATGTAAAAGCCAATACCACCACCAATAGCCGCACCGCCCGCTGCTGCTGCAAGAATACGTTTATTGCGTGTATTGCTGTCTTCATCTTTGTTACTTATATAAGCAACAACCGCCGCTAGGCCTGCACCCGTTGTTGCGCCAATAGCTGTCTTGCTGGTTTTACTCTCCCCAGTGTAAGGGTCAAATGTTGTACAGGCTTGTAACAACAATAAGGCTGAAGCAGTAGTGATAATTTTTTTCATGAAGATTTCCTGTTTTTGCCTGATTGCTTTTATAATCAATGGCTATTATGAATTATTGTATTGCTATTATTACGGTTATAGCTTTTTTATGGCTGTTTTAAGGCACAAAAAAACCCGATTGGTCGTCGGGTTTAAATATTTACGAAAACGCATATATTCATAGCAGACTAAATTAAAACAACAGGTATAACATTCAATTTTGGCAATTTAATTGCTAGCGCTGTGTTTTGTAATTTAGGTATTAAACTTGCTCTAAATGGTCCACCCGACAGGAGTCGAACCTGTGACCTATGCCTCCGGAGGGCATCGCTCTATCCAGCTGAGCTACGGGTGGAAAATAAGAAAAGGCATTCTATAAAAAGCCTAGAACGAATACCAGCACTTAATTATTTTTGTTCACTATATGAATCAATTTAATAATATTATTTAAGAGACTCGCTGACAGTAATCATCATTGTCTTCTACATACCTTTGAGCTTGTTTAATTGAGCCAAAATAGTAAGTAAGTAACTTACCGCGCTTTTCACGTATGCTAATGGGAAAATCGAGTTGTTGAACAACGTCAAGCCAGGTTTTAACGAGGGCTAATGGTGGTAGTTCTTGCATATTTTCATCCTTGAAAGTAATAACTAATCCCACTTTACGTCAATTAATTATGTAAATCAAAGCAGAGAGGTCTTTCATAGTAACCTTGATTGAGCCATATTATTACAATGAAAGCGCTAGAAATAGTAGCTAAGACTGGCGTATATACTCAGCGGATAAGCGCCAAATTCAGAATCCAAGGTATAACCGATGTCGGCGTTACTCGCATTATATTGCAAGGTATCCCCATGACTTATATACAGTCCCAAATCGGAGTATAAGTTATCACTCCAGCTGGTTTCACTACTGACAGTTAAGAACACTGAACTATCACTGATATTATAAAAAGCACTGGCACTAACAGACACCAAAGGTGAAGCTAACCAAGTTAATGCAGGAATAAGATAATGTTCACCGTATAAATACACGCCAGCTTTCTGATAGGGCGCTTGTGTCGCCAGTTTGGTGTATTTCTCAACATTATTACTGCCCGCACCGTTATAGTGATACTCGATCATAATAATAACATCTTCATTTAACGCATAATCTGAACCAATTGAAGAACGCCAATAGTTTTCAGTGTAGGCGCCAGCCGCGGGTAGAGTGTTAGTTGTAGAGTTGTCTTCGGTGGTGTTTTCTAATAAATTATTTTCTTCCTGATTATTACTTTGTTGCCAGTCCATATAAGCGGCCTCAAACCAAAAGCCAAAATCACCTATTGAACGTTCAATACCGCCACCGAGTAACCAGGCATCATCAAGTATGATAGCGATAGCTTCTATATCATTACCTTGAATAGAGTTTTTACCTCGTAAAAAAGCAGCACTGTTCTGTTTTTTGCCATCCTCACCAATTACTAACCCCATATCTATCACGGCAAAGTCACCGACATCTGCTTTATATCGAATTGCATCAATGCCAACACGATACTCTTGGTTAAGTGTTTGAATAGCAAAAGGGATAAATATATCAGTTGGATTGGTGAAGCGAGCAGAGCCAAATGATAATACTTGTCGTCCAACCGTTAAATCGCCGTATTGATCGTTGTATTGGTAGTTGAATCGATCAAGGTTTTGTAAAACTACACCATGGCTACCTACATCACTCAAAACAGCGTCTAAATCTTTGAAACGGTATTGATTACTCGCTGAAGAAACTGTGCCACCGATAACGCCTAAATTTCCCTTGTTGTAGTATTTAGCCATAGCGCTGTTCGAGAAATACAATGGCTGTATTTCGTAATCTATTTCAATATTGCCTTTGCTTGAGGATAAATAAGACGCCATTAAACGTAGGGCATTTTGTGATTGAAAATTACCGGCAATGCTTTGGGCTTGATTTTGAATACTATTATTTTCAATAGTGATGTTTTCAGTAGTGATACTCCCAATAAGACTCTTATCAATGGCATCGCTTTGAATAGATATGCTGTCTTGTGCGAGTGCATAACTTTTCACGTAACCGCTAAATGAAAAACTATCCGCATAGCTATTCATAGGCAGTACTATAGTGCTAAGCAACGTTATCCCTAATAAAACGTTAGCGGGTAACCTTAACTTCTGCACTAGTTCCAGCATTAACTTCTGCGCTCATCAGCAACAATGCAACCATCAACCAAACTAATAATACGTTTGGCTCGTTCCATTATCTTTGGATCATGGGTTGAAAATACAAAGGTCATATTTTGCTTTTCATTCAATTCTTTCATCATATCAAGCAAGTCAGCACCTGTTTTCGAGTCTAGATTGGCTGTTGGTTCATCCGCTAAAATAATACTAGGCTTTGAAACCATAGCTCTTGCAACAGCTACACGCTGCTGTTGACCTCCTGATAATTCCGCAGGGCGACGATCTCCCAAGCCCTCTAAGCCTAACGTATGCATTAGGTTGTCAACGCGTTTATTTCGCTCTGTTGCCGGTACGCCTTGCAGTAACATAATATATTCAATATTTTCTTGGGCACTTAACACAGGTATTAAATTATAGGCTTGAAAAATAAAACCAATATGATCACGTCTAAAATCTGATAACTCGTTGCCTGTCATATGGTTAATATTTTTATTATCTAGAAATACATCACCTGAACTTGGATTATCTAAACCACCAATTAATTGTAACAAGGTTGATTTTCCCGAGCCAGAAGGGCCTATTATTGCGGTAAATTCACCCCGTTCTATGGTGATATTAGCATCAGTCAGCGCTTTAACTAACGTATCACCTTGACCAAACTCTCTACACAAATGAGTCGTTTCAATGACCGTATTTTGGCTAACCGTCGCTTTTTTAGCGACATCAGTAATATTCACTTGAGTTGTCATTTTATTAATTTCCTTTGGGCTCAGTAATTTCATATTCGTGAATTAACTATCAACTAACCAATTAGAGAGTTTTTCTCATGGCAAAAGAAGGTTCTAAATGCGCCGCATGAAAAGCTGGGTATACACTCGCAATAAGGGTAACAGCTAACGTCGCGATACCCATGATGGCAAAACTGCTGGCGTCGAGTATTAAATAAATAGGTTCATTTAACGTCAACCCTGACATTTCTAATTCAGAGTAATCAATACCGACAATGGAACCCCAGTAACACAAGACAAAAGCCATTATTAAACCAACAGTTATGCTTAACAGTCCGATAAAAAAACCTTCCAGCATTATTTGATAAAAGAGCTGTTTAGATCGTGTACCTATGGCCAGTAAAATACCAAATTCTGTTTGTCGCTCAAAAATAGACATAAACATGGTGTTTATTAACCCCAAACAAACCAATACATACATGATGATTGAAACTATCAGTGTCGAGTACTTGGTCATCGCCAACATACTACTCAATTGAGGCACTATTTCTTTCCAACTTAATGTTTCTATTTGGTCATTATTAAGATCTTGCCAAAAGGGTAGGGTATTGTCTTTTGCTTGATGTAAGTGCTGTAAACGTAGGGCTACTTCATGAATACCAGTAATGTTTAATAATTGCTGTCCTTGTGACAAGTTAATAAAAGCCATCCCAATATCCATGCTTCTTTCATTAAAACTAAATAGGCCTGTAACACGAAACAATGCTTGAGATAAATCACCGCCATTAGCTTCTGAAACGGTAATAACCACTCGGTCATCCAAACTAATTTCTAATAAATCAGCAAGTTGCTCTCCTATGATTATTTCACCATCAATACCTGATAGATAATCTCCCTGAGTTACTGCTAATTTTAACTTGCTCACCTTGGCTTCTTTTATTGCATCTACGCCGTAAACAATTGCTGAGGCAACATTTTCGGAGGAAGAAGTCATTGCGCCTGTTAATACTCTTGGGGCAAATGCTTGAATGGCTTTGGTGGCGTTAAGTTGCTGATAAAGTGTTGTCGTATCTTCAATGTATAAATCTATATCGTTTGCTTCACGAAAGCCCACCCGATGAACCTGTCCTTCTCCTAAGAAGGTTTGTGTACTGATTTTTACCATAGTTTCTACCATGCCTCTTACAAAAGCATCAGTAAATAAAATAGCTGCCAAGCTGCATGAAATGAGTAACACCGTTAATAATGTTCTTCGGGTGTTTCTAAAAATACTACGTTTAGCTAAACGTGCAATTATCGCATTTTGACTACTGTTATTTCGAGTCGTGATAGGTTTATCGAAAGAGGTAGATGAAGCGCGATTATCGAGTTCAGAGGGATTGGGTGAATTAGGGGGTTGTGTTGCCATAATAACCTTAAACCGCCTGTAATGCTTTTAACGGTGATATTTTAGCGGCCCGAAGAGCAGGAATAAAACTAACGATTAACGTACTACTAATAACAACAACTGAAGGTAACAACACCACAAACCAGCTTACTTCACCTAGCATGGTATCAAATATAATTCCGCCCATATCTATTGGCTCTGGCATTGATATACCAACACTTGCCAGCCAAAAACAAACAGGTAGCGCTAGTACCAATCCAATTAAGCAACTGATAATAGCCAGCACAAAAGACTCTAACATTATCAAGGTAAAAACCGCTAAAGGCCGAGTACCAATAGCCTTCAATACTCCAAACTCACGGGTTCGCTCCATAGTGCCCATTAAAATAGTATTTAATACACCTATTGAAACGATAAAAATAATAATCCCCATGGAGATATAGCTGCCTTTTTTATCCGCTTGCATGCTTTTATAAAAAGAGGATTCAACCACTTGCCATGGATCTACGCTCAAGCTTTCATTTTTAAGCGCTGATTGAGTTGAAGCAGCGAATTTCCTCGCTTGACTTTGACTCGATAAAATTAACGCCAATTCATGAACTTTGCTGCTATCACCTGCTATTGATAAAAACGTTCGCATGGCTGTTAAGCTAATATAGACATTCATGCGTTCATACGAGCCTGCATCACCGACAATAGCAACGACATTAAAAATATCATTGGCGATAGAGCCGTCTATCCCCTGAGAAATGAGTACTAGCTCATCACCAATTGTAAGTTGTAAATTTTTAGCTAGACTAAAACCGATCATGGCGGGGAAATAAGCATCCTTATTTGTTTTATTAGCCAGCTGCCTCGTTAAATACTGTCCCTCGTTAACTTTATTTTCCAAATGTGTGGTTTTAGCTTCTCGTTCGGGATCAATACCAACGACCTGAGCTGGAAAGGTTTTATTCTTACCGTAAGCTAAAGAAGGGCTATAAATTCGTGGTGCAACGCCTAAAACCAATGGTTGTTGCTCTAATTGACTAATGATCTCATCAGCATGATTGATCGTTTTATAGAGAGAAGGGCGCTCTAGATAATTTTCTTTATGAATTTGAACATGCCCGGTGTGATCTTGGGTAAATATATTAATGATATTGCTATAACTTCCCTCTGTCATAGAGAGTGTTAGGCAAAGTAAAAAAAAGCCGCCCCCCATGCTCAATAACGTCAATAATGAACGGCGTCGATTACGTAAGATGTTTCTAAAGGCAAGCTTAACTATCAGCATAGGTATTTATATTTATCCTTATAAAACAATAGGAAAAGAAGATAAAAAAATAAAAGATGGAGTAATTAAAAACGCGTTTGTAAATTGCGTAATGTAAACACATTATCACCCAAATCAATATCGAATTCGGCTTCAACATATTCAATAACTGTTTTATGTCCTGCTTTATTTAATGGGATCATCGTCATAATCGCTGGCATTTTTTTACCTGAAAAATTCTTTATATTACTAAAGACCATAGTGCGTACTTTTGCACCTTTTTCATTGTAATAACTTTGCTCCAACGGCAATAATGTTTTTTGATTAACGATGAACTCAATTTTGCCCCAAACCGTCACGGTATCTTTTTTGGGAATTAAGGTTAAACGGTAATTTTCACCTTCAGTACTTTTAGATACTTGATATTCTTCAACCAATGAAACTTCACGCACCAAGTCATCATTAGTAAAGTCGGATCCCATCCAAGATCCCATCATCATTGATGGTGGCACTTTTATAACTTTGTTAATTTTAGGAAAAAAATTCCACATCTCTGTATCTTTTTTCAAGGTTGCGACACCACGGTCTTTCCTTGGTGATAATACCCGAATAAAAGTATCGTCCATGCCTACGGTCCAACTCTTCATTTCTAGGGTGCGCTGCCAATTCGGTGTGATAATTTGCATTTTCATCATTGAAATGGAGCTTTTAGAGCGAAATAACTCGTCCATTTTTTTTAATAAAGTGGCGGCATCATCATCGGCAAAACATGAATAACTTGGTAAATAGGCAACTAATGAAAATAGTACTGATAAAAGTAACTTCAACATAAACTAATCCTTAAGATTATTTGTAGCTTTAATTAATACCAATTCCATTAAATTTATTCCCATCTCAGAGCTATGTCAGAGGAGCTATAACAATCAAATTTGGTGCTGGTATAGTTATTCTATATCTAACAAATTTTCGCAGTTATTGCTTTTCTGACAAGCTCCCTAGGGCGAGTTTAAAAGGCTTACATACTGTGTTATTAAATTTGACAAGGGCGCTACATGGATGTAGCTTATTAGAGAATGCAGGAGCATATTCTCCTGAACAACCATTCTCTTCAATCA
>OJBR01000499.1_pt1 | contig 16950 bp, 14 predicted proteins | sample 1591161 | NCBI WGS metagenome assembly OJBR01 (sample SAMN05416803, study PRJEB24817) | seawater metagenome | isolation source: Sea water | place: Canada:Atlantic | collected 2013-07
TTTGGTCATTTTTACGGCGTTATCGCCTTTTTATGTGGAATAACCACATGACAAAGGCTCTGCCTTGTATAAATACCCAAAAAATAGCTGCAAAAACAATCTCGAAAGATCAACAGGCCCTAGGTTTAGTTAAGTAAAATAAGCAGTAAGTAGCAAGAATTGAAAGTGATAATATAATCATTGTAGTGCTATCCATGCGCATAATTATTAATCACTACATTATCCCAGTGACAAGATAAAACAACTAGTTATTGCAAGTTATTTACTACGAGCAAGTAAAGATGCGATTAACACGGCATAAAAAAAGCCAGCAACTTAAGTACTGGCTTGATAGGACGTTAGGTCAATTTCTAGAGTGATTAACTTACCGTAATGCGAGCAAACTTACGTTTGCCGACTTGATAAACTGCGGTTGTGCCAGCGCTAATAACTAAGCTACGGTCGGTTACTTTTTCGCTATCAATTTTAGCCGCACCTTGTTTGATCATTCTAAAGGCGTCAGAAGTACTGCCGACTAACCCTGCTTCTTTAAGCAAGTTAGCAATAGCGATTTCACCATTTTCAGTGGTGATCGTTAATTCTGGCATATCATCAGGTAATGCGCCTTTTTGGAAGCGATTGATGAATTCATCATGGGCTGCTTGAGCAGCATCTTCATTATGAAAACGGGCAATCAGCTCTTTGGCTAAATCGATTTTTACATCGCGCGGGTTTTTGCCTTCGCTAATCTCAACTTTATAGCCTTCAATTACTTCAAGCGGCTTGAAGCTAAGTAACTCGTAGTAACGCCACATTAATACATCTGAAATAGACATTATTTTGCCAAACATTTCAGTAGGTGAATCAGTAATACCTATGTAGTTACCTAGTGACTTAGACATTTTTTGTACGCCGTCTAGCCCTTCAAGTAATGGCATCATAAGCACTGTTTGTGGACGCTGCCCTTCTGATTTTTGTAATTCACGGCCCATCAATAAGTTGAATTTTTGATCGGTACCACCTAGTTCAACATCGGCTTCAAGTGCAACAGAATCCCAACCTTGTACAAGCGGGTACATAAATTCATGGATAGCAATCGCTTGACCATTGGCGTAACGCTTTTTAAAGTCATCACGTTCCATCATGCGCGCTACCGTTTGACGAGAGGCAAGCTGCAACATACCAGCAGCACCTAGTTTTTCCATCCACGTTGAATTAAAAGCAACGGTTGTTTTAGCAGGATCTAATATTTTAAAAACCTGTTCTTTATACGTTTCAGCGTTGGCTAATACATCTTCTTTGGTGAGTGCTTTACGGGTAACATTTTTACCTGTTGGATCGCCAATCATGCCGGTGAAATCACCAATTAAGAAAATAACTTCATGACCTAGCTGTTGAAACTGGCGAAGTTTGTTAATTAAAACGGTGTGCCCTAAATGTAAGTCAGGTGCAGTTGGATCGAACCCTGCTTTGATTTTTAGTGGCTTACCCGTTTTTAATTTTGCTAGTAACTCTTCTTCAACTAATATTTCTTCGGCACCGCGTTTTAGCTCGGCGAATGCTTGGTTAACTTCGGTCATTAGGACTCCACTGTTCGGCTTTGAGTACTTAGTCTATTAATAAGTGATAACTACTGAGCGGCTGCACTGACAATAAGGCGCACCACCTTTGATAAATGAGAAGTTATGTTGACTAGGTAAAGTTTATTTAATGGTCGAATTCTACTGCACTTTGCGAGTGGGATAAAACCTTATAATGGCTTTTTTAGTAAAGAAATAATGATCCTGACGATAAACAGAGTCAATAAAGGCTCAACTGAGCCAAATTAAGCTGATTTTTTGTTTTTACTGGTAATTCAGCTCATTAAAAAATTAAGGATTAACGGTTATTAATTTCTGTAATGCACAAAAATTAACCAAATATTTACTGTTGGCTTTATGTTTACATCTTATTCATAACATTTGTTTACAAATCCACTGGCTTTCAACGACTAACACCGTCAGTTATCGCGCTATTTTTTCTGTAGTTTAAGTACAGTTTTGATATAGTCGGTAGATTACCTGAATTTGTAATTCATTTTTCTGTTCCCGCTATGAACGTTTCGAGTCGTATCCTGTTGAATAAATTATTAGAAATATTTAAAAACTTACCTAAGTTACATCGCCAGATAATAATTGTCAGTGGTTGTTTTTTACTGCTTTTATTGATCATTCCTTCGAGTGAAGAAAATCTCGATGTTGAAGATATTCAGGTTGGAAAGCGCATACAAGTATCCTTACCAGAAGATATAGTGCCTAAAGGTTCAATACCAAAGCAAAGTGCTTTACCGCAGCGAGATATAACCAAAGCTAAAAACAAAGTTATCACCGAACAATTACCTTCCTTAGCGAAAACTAGCAATACGCCAAATGAAGGTAGTTTAGCGAGCGGTAAATTATCGAGAAAGGTAAAAATACAAGACTCACTAGAAACACTTGCTCAATTAAGTTGGCAAACTGTGAAAGTGCGAAGTGGTGACTCTTTAGCGTTAATACTAAAACGTTTGGGTTTTAGCGCTCAAACTACCTATGCGGTGAGCACTGCTAAAGGTAAAGAGAGTAAATTATTAAAGAAACTGAATGTCGGTGATAAATTACGCATTGCCAGCAATGAAGAGAAACAATTAGCCGCGCTTGAATACCCGCTATCTAAAACTGATACCTTATTCATTAATTTAGTGGGCGACAGTTATCAATCTCATCGAGAGAGTAAAGAAGTAGAGATACGAGAAAGTTTTAGTTATGGCACTATCAATTCTAGTTTTTGGAATGCCGGTGTCAGTGCTGGTTTAAATGATAGCCAAATTATTAACTTTGCTAATATTTTTGGTTGGGATATAGATTTTGCTTTAGATATCCGTGAAGGTGACAGCTTTCATATTACCTATGAAAAAAAATATATTGATGGTGAATATATAGGTACAGGCAATATTTTAGCGGCTGAGATAACTAACCAAGATGAAGTATTTCAAGCTATTCGTTTTACCGATGATGAGTATTACAGTCCTGACGGCAGAAGTATGCGTAAAGCCTTCTTACGTGCACCGGTAAACTTTAAATATATAAGCTCTAGTTTTAAACGAAAACGTTTTCATCCAGTGCAAAAACGTTGGAAAGCACATCGCGGTATTGATTACGCAGCTAAAACAGGCACACCCGTTGTTGCGGCAGGTAATGGTAAAGTGACCCATGCGACTTATAATAAATACAATGGTAATTATGTTTTTATTCAACATGGCAATGGCATAGTAACCAAGTATTTACACTTTTCTAAACGTGCGGTTAAAAAAGGCCAACGTGTTAAACAAGGGCAAGTCATTGGTTATGTCGGCGCTACCGGTTTAGCGGCAGGTCCGCATTTACATTATGAATTTTTGCTTAATGGTGTACATCGCAATCCGCGTACCGTCAAATTACCGGATGCTAGACCTATTGCTAAAAAATATAAAGCCAAATTCTTATTATTAGCAGATGAACGTCTCGCTGCATTATCTGGGGCTAAAAATGCATTACTTTCGACACAAGCAAGTGATATAGCGACTAATGATGAATAATAAAGCAGTAGCAGAAGGAAAATACTATATTGGTTTAATGTCAGGCACCAGTGCTGATGGTATCGATTTGGCGCTAGTAGACTTTACTGGCAAGGAGCAACAGCCTCGTTTAATTGCCAGTTTCTATACAAACTATAGTGCTGTTATTGCCGATAAAATTACCTCACTTTATCAACCCGGAAATAATGAAGTTGATCGTGCCTTTCATTTAGATGTGGAATTGGCGCAGTTATTTTCTCAAGCAATTAAGGCATTCCTTCATCAAGAAAACCTAACCCCTGAAGATATTATTGCTATTGGTAATCACGGACAAACCATACGCCATCGTCCAACGGGTGATAATCCTTACACTCTTCAAATAGGTTGCTGCCAAACGTTAGCAACATTGACTGGGATTCGTGTAGTAGGGCAGTTTCGTCGTAAGGATATGGCGTTAGGTGGTCAAGGTGCGCCTTTAGTGCCCATTTTTCATCAACAGCTGTTTTCTAAAACAGAATTGGCAAGTTTTGTGGTGAATATGGGCGGTATCGCCAATATAACCTTTTTGCCAGCACGAGATTCTAAGCAAGCTGTTTTGGGTTTTGATACGGGTCCTGGTAATGCTTTACTCGATGATTGGTTCACTAAACATCACCCAAGTAGTGATAATTCCTTTGATAAAAGTGGCGCTTGGGCGGCAACGGGACAAGTTATTCCATTGTTGCTCGAGCAGTTAATGCAAGATGATTATATCAAGGCTACTGCGCCTAAAAGTACCGGTAGAGAATATTTTCACCTCGATTGGCTTGAACAGCAATTAGCCGCTTTTAAAAAGCCTACTACATCGCATCATGATGAAAAAAACATTGATATCGCTGATATTCAAGCGACATTATTAGCTTTTACTGCACAAAGTATTAGTCATGCTATTGCGGCCTTAACACCACAAGGTAAAGTGTATTTGTGTGGCGGCGGCGTACATAATTCAGCTTTAGTTGAGGCACTTAACAATAGCTTAAATGCATCAGGCAAAACCTTTGAAATAAACACAATGAAAGCATTGAACATTGATGGCGATATTATTGAAGCTATGGCATTTGCTTGGCTTGCTTACGCTTTTGATCAGGGTTTAGCCAGTAATCTACCCGCAGTAACAGGGGCAAGTGCAAGTTGTACTTTAGGTAGTACTTTTCTTCCTTAAATATTATTTTTAAAATTTTTCATAAGTTGCTTACGTTCAGCTGCTTCACGCTTAAATCTGGAGATAATCGACTAGTATTTCATTGCATCAATACTATACTGAAGGGTTGAAACGTTCAAAAAATGAACTAACTGGTTGTGTTGAAGTCTAACTCAGCACACCTTGGAAGTTAGTGGTGAGGAGGGCTTATGGAGTTTAAAGATATTCATATTGGTATGAAATGCGGCAGTAAAAAAGGTAGCGGTACTGTCACTTGGGTTGATGGCTCAACACATACAATTTATATGGTTGATTGCAACAGCAATGATAACTTTGAAGTTAATATCAGCGATATTATTGAAGATCCACAAGCGCACAATAAAGAAGATGATTACTATTAAATATATTTGAATTCATCTTTAATAAATAACTAAAAACCCGACAGATTCATAATCTGTCGGGTTTTTTATTTTCACTGAAACATATATTTTGAATGGTCACGGGTATATAACTACTTTAATTTTATTACTTTTTATAGGTAACAATCTAAGTTTTGATTTTACTTGAACATCAAGCACTCATTATCCAGAGTTCAGGTTAAATAGATTGAATCTGTCTTAGCTATTTGCCACACTGCTCTCTCTATGACTAACTTGATTAATCGAATTAATACAATCAAGCCACTTGGTCTCAATATCAAACTCTGCTTTAAGGTCTTTTATGGATTGGTTGTCTGTGCTACCTCCTTTGGTCGCTATTATTATTGTTATTTGGAAAAAAGAAGTCATTCTTGCTTTACTTACTGCCGTATTTACCTCTGAGTTATTGTTAGCATTTCAAATACAAAATAATATTATTTTTCATGGCTTTGTTGGTTCACTCGAACGTGTTGTGAGTGTTGTTTCCTCAGGAGGTAATGCACGCATTTTGATTTTTAGTTTGCTGATAGGTGCTTTACTCGCCTACGTTCGAGACTCTGGTGGTGTTACCGCAACAGTAGAAAAGTTAGTAAATAACGGTATTGCTAAAAGTAAACGACAAGTAGGTACTTTAACTATGTTTACCGGCATGGTTATTTTTATCGAATCAAATCTTAGTGTACTAACTGCAGGTATTCTCTCTCGTGATTTATTCGATAAATTCAAAATGAGTCGCGCACGTTTAGCCTATATTATCGATAGTACCAGTGCTCCAGTATGCATATTAGTACTACTAAATGGCTGGGGCGCTTATGTGCTAGCATTATTGAATAACTATGAACTAGGGCAATCTTCAGTGTCTATTTTATGGGGATCTGTCGCTTTTAACTTCTATGCCATTATCGCCTTGCTTATGGTTGTTTATACGGTAGTAACCGATAGAGTTCATGGACCAATGAAAAAGTCAGAGTTAGCTTTGCATTCGAAAGTTTCGCACAAATCTAATTCACAAGAATCATTATCACAAGCCATACTACAAGAAAGCATGGTGCCAGCCACTAAAGCACGTTACATGTTGGTACCCCTGTTAACTATGATTCTCGGCATGTTTTTCTTTATGTATTGGAGCGGTAAGGGAGATATTACCCAAGGTGACGGTAGCAAGTCGGTACTTTATGCCACTTGTTTAGGTTTGGCGGTGAGCTACTTCTTATTACGTTTCTCAAAACGGTTTGGGCATCAACAACTCGTAGAAATAGGATTTAAAGGCATTGCTGAATTATTGCCGTTAGTAACGATAGTGTTATTGTCATTGACCCTTGGTGCTAGTTTAAAAGAGTTAGGCACAGGTTACTTTATCGCGGGAATTGTTGGTGAATATTTACCTTTAATCCTTGTCGTACCTATGTTGTTCATTGCGGGTGCTGTTATTTCGTTTAGTACAGGAACTTCGTGGGGCACTTTCGCCATTTTAATTCCTATTGGTGTGCCATTAATTCAAGCACTTGGCTTACCTCCTTCACTAGTGATTGCTGCTATTTTAGGTGGTGGTATCTTTGGTGATCATTGCTCACCAATTTCTGATACAACCTGTGTATCAGCTATCGCGTCAGGCTGTGACTTACTTGAACATGTTAAAACCCAAATGCCTTACGCACTATTTGGTGGTGCGTTAACACTTGTGGCCTATGTCATCGCAAGCATTATCATGATTTAACCCCATCCCTATGCACTTTGAGGTACATGGGGATGTACTTTTCTGTTAGAAGTAAAGACGAAAAGTAGTTCGTATACCGTGATTAATATTAATTATAACTAAGTGATCTATGCAGGTATTTCTAGTTTTGATTCAAGGTAAGTTATTGGCTAGGCGAGGTTATTCATTTTTAGTCGTCTAGATTCTTCGCTGGATCCATTTATTATCTTTGATCTAGATCAACTTTCGCTGTCTATCGTTAACAATATCGGCTAAGGTGTGCGCCATATTTTAGTTGTTTAACCGCAGTACAGGAAACTAGACCATGTCTCACCACGAAGAAGATTTTAAAGATCCAGCCTCTTTCAAGCACTTAGCAATGATCATTGTGGCAATGTTTGCTATGCCATTATTACCAATGGTTATGGGTTGGTTTACGCTTCTGCGTTAAGCAATTTTTACTATTACTCGCGAGGGGCACTTGCTCCTCACAGTAATTATTCTCTTCTATACTACCCTCTATAATCTCCATTGTTTTTCTAATATTAATCAGTCTTCTAGTCGTCCCAAATAAAATGCAATATCATCATTACACTGCAGATATTTTGCGTTTAACCTTTTAAATTTGATTATTCATCGTTATTTGCTAATTAATGATACGCTTTATTGTTACAGTGTCTCCAATTTATCCTGTCTTCAACTTAAAAGTGAATCGAATGCCTGATTTAGCTGTTCTCGCGGTTTTTATTCCTACCTTCTTTTTTGTCTCAATCACGCCAGGTATGTGCATGACATTGGCTATGACCCTTGGCATGAGCATTGGAGTTCGTCGTACCATGTGGATGATGATTGGTGAACTCATCGGTGTCGCCATTGTTGCCATAGCTGCTGTATTTGGCGTTGCCGGTATCATGCTTAATTATCCTGATGTATTTGAAGTATTAAAATGGATTGGAGGAGGATATTTAGCCTACATAGGCGTTAATATGTGGCGCTCAAAAGGTAAAATGTCAATCGGTGACAATAAGCCAAGCGATGTCAGTCGCTATTCTTTATTCACTCAAGGATTTGTCACTGCTATTGCTAACCCGAAAGGCTGGGCCTTTATGATTTCCTTATTGCCCCCTTTTATTAGCGTAGACCGTGCGGTAGCACCACAATTACTGATGCTTTTAGGTGTGATTATGTTCACTGAATTCACCAGCATGATGGCTTACGCGACTGGCGGTAAGAGTTTACGACTGTTTTTAAGTCGTGGTGATAACGTAAAATGGATGAATCGTATTGCAGGTAGCTTGATGATCGCTGTCGGTATTTGGCTAGCACTTAGCTAGGGCATGGTTATTGCTGAGCATGACTTAACTGAACTTAACCTAACAGGGTTTAAGCTGAACTGAAGGCAATATTTCTACCTCACATACGTTATGAAACTCGCTTTCATAACCTGATCATAATACCATAGCCAAAGGCTCTGTTTTCTTAATAAAGGATAGGATTTAACTATGATTAAGTTGCGCGATTTAGAATATTTAACGGCTATCGATAAGCACAAACATTTTGGTAAAGCGGCGCAATCTTGTTTCGTTAGTCAGCCTACTTTGAGTGGGCAATTAATGAAGCTGGAAGAGCAATTAGGTTTGCAACTGGTCGAGCGTCATCGCCGCAATGTTATGTTAACGCCTGCTGGGGAACAGTTAGTTCAGGAAGCACGAAAAGTATTACAAGCCGCAGGGCAATTTGAATCTTGTGCTAAAGCCTTGCTTGACCCGTTTGCTGGCGATTTACATCTAGGTTTGATACCAACATTAGCGCCATATTTGTTACCGCATATCATGGCAGAGCTCAATACCGCATTACCTAATATCAATTTCTTTCTACATGAGAATCAAACCAAGGTGTTACTGGAGCAATTGGACGAAGGTAAATTAGACGTACTAATTTTACCTTATCTTGAAGAAATGGAAAAATTTGAATCGTATCAATTGTTTGATGAACCACTTATGTTGGCAACCCCAAAAAATCATCGACTTGCTCATAAAAAAGATCTTTCACTCTCGGATTTACATGATGAAAAAATTCTTACTTTAGCTGATGGTCATTGTCTAAAAGATCAAGCGATGGGTTATTGCTTTTCTGCGGGCGCTAAAGAAGATAATAGTTTTCAAGCAACGAGTTTAGAAACGTTACGTCATATGGTAGCCAGCGGTATGGGCATTACCTTATTGCCTGCTCTTGCTGCACAAGGTAATTTAGCTAGTGATACGATTCACTATGGCCAGTTTCAAGCTCCAGTCCCTGTACGTGGTATTTCTTTGGTGATTAGACCTAATTACTCACGTATGCAATGTGTTAGATCGATCGTGGCGGGTGTTCGAAAGTCGATTAAAGATGTTATTAACTAAATTAGAAAAGCTTTACTAAAGCTAGCTTTGTCTTTCGTCCCAAAGCACTAAACTTATGGCACAAATAAAGTGTCCTGATATTTTACACTAGTTCTATTTATATACATTTTAAGCTATGTAATGTGTTGTTTATAAATAATAAAAACTATCTGGTTCGATTATTGCTTTAAAGCAGGTAAGAGCGAAAAGTAACAGATAGAAATTCAAAGGAAAAAGTAATTATGAAAAAAATCATTTTAGGCGCACTAACTCTATTATTAGCGTTAAATGCCAATGCAACACTTATTAATATATACGAGAGTAACTCGGGTCTGTCTAGTATTGCACAATCACAGTCTGTTATTGACAATGCTATCTCTGCAGATACAACAATTAACAGTGATAATATTTTCTTTAGTGACTGGAATCATCATAGCGCTTCTGCTTTTCCTGGCGGTCATAATAATACTTTTGTTTTAACTGCTTCAGGCATGATTGATACATCATTGTATTCAGGATTACAATTTTTCCATGATGATGGCATAGACGTTAACCTAGGCGGCGATAGCTTATATTCTTATAATAGAAACACTGGCTTAAGAGATAGTGGTTGGAAGACTTTTGCTGATACGGGCATAACATCTTTTGATTTATTGTTTTGGGAGAATGGTGGTGCAGCTTCAATTTTAGTTTATGGTCAACTAAGAAATGGTCAGGCTACAGAAATAGCAAACTTCACAGCTGTATCAGTACCAGAGCCATCAACTATTGCTATTTTAGGTTTAGGCCTTTTAGGTTTAGTTGCTCGTAAAGCTAAGAAATAGTTTTAATTCACACTTAGTTGCTGAATTTGAAAAAACATCAATTGTCATGATTGATGTTTTTTTGTTTTTGGATTCTCCTAAACTTACACAAGTAAACACAGAACAGTAGGTTTTGTATTCATTTTTATTCTATCGATAGCTTTTATCTATCAAATTGATAATTACTATCGATTATCCTAATCGCATGGTTCGTTTTATTATTATCCCGTCTTCAACGAAACGAAGTTTATAAACGTTTCATTTTAGCTTTTTAAATACTTAACATTTTATTAAATAACGGGAATTCATAATGAACCAATCAATCATCAATACTAAATTATTACCTTTTAACGCAACTGCTTTTCACAATGGTGAATTTGTTGAATTAAGCGAAAAAGATCTGGCGGATAAATGGTCAGTAGTTTTCTTCTATCCAGCTGATTTTACTTTTGTTTGCCCTACCGAATTAGGTGACATGGCAGACCACTACGATGAGTTACAAAAAATGGGTGTTGAAGTGTACTCAGTATCAACTGATACACACTTTACTCATAAAGCGTGGCACGATACTTCAGATACTATCAACAAAATTAAATACCCAATGATCGGAGACCCTACAGGTGCAATTACTCGTAACTTCGGTGTGATGATTGAAGAAGATGGTTTAGCACTTCGTGGAACCTTTGTTATTAACCCAGAGGGTGAAGTTAAAATTGCAGAGGTACATGACCTAGGTATAGGCCGAAGCGCAGCTGAGTTATTACGTAAAGTTAAAGCAGCACAATATGTTGCCGAGCATGACGGTGAAGTATGTCCAGCAGCATGGCAACCAGGTGCAGAGACTTTAGCTCCATCACTAGATTTAGTCGGTAAAATCTAATTTACGATTAGTTAAGTTGTCCTTAGCTTTGTTTAAATACCACCTACTCTTTGTTGCGGAGCAATCACATAGAAAATCTATGCTCATGCTCCACGCCTCGAGTAAGTGCTATTTAATTCAAGTCTAAATGCAAACTTTAGATCACAGCAGCGATATAACTACTCTGCTGTGATCTTGTTTTAATCGAGTTCCTTTCCCTTATTACTTTCCACTTTCCATCAAATATTCTCAGAGGTCGGTATGTTAGATACAAATTTACAAACGCAATTAAAGAGTTATTTAGATAACTTAAAAACACCAGTCGAGCTAATTACCTTCACTGATGAAAGCCCTAAGGCAAAAGAACTTGCTCAACTAGCGACACAAATCGCTGAACTGTCACCGTTAATTACTGAAATTAATGGTAATAATAGTGAACAAGCGGCCAACGAACGCGTGCCATCTATGTTAGTACGTAGTGTGGCGAGTAATAGCGAAATGCGTTTTGCAGGTTTACCCATGGGACATGAATTTACCTCATTAGTCATGGCGTTATTGCACAGTGGTTCACACCCTTTAAAAATTGAAGCTGAGCAAATAGAGCAAGTACGCAACCTTGAAGGCGATTTTGTTTTTGAGACCTACATTTCGTTGAGCTGTCAGAATTGCCCGGATGTAGTACAAGCCCTAAATATGATGGCAGCCATTAACCCGAATATAAAACATACCATGATAGATGGTTCATTATTTCAAACGGAAGTGTTTGATCGTGATGTGATGGCAGTTCCTAGTGTGTATTTAAATGGTGAGTCATTCAGTCAAGGTCGTGTGTCATTAAGCGATATTCTGAATAAAGTAGATAAAAATGCCGGTGCTCGCCAAGCTAAAGCATTAGAGAACAAAGATACCTATGACTTTTTAGTTGTTGGTGGTGGGCCAGCGGGTGCTGCTGCTGCAATTTATGCCGCGAGAAAAGGTATTAATACTGGTTTAGTCGCAGACAGATTCGGCGGTCAGGTCAGTGATACCATGGCGATTGAAAACTTTATCTCAGTCAAAGCCACGCAAGGGCCAAAACTTGTCGCCAGTTTGGAAGAACATGTTCGTGAATATGATGTAGATATTATGAACAGTAATAAAGCGAGTAAAGTGAAACGTAATGAAGCAACTGGATTGGTCGAAGTTAGCTTAGAAAACGGCGCCGTACTAAAAAGTAAATCGGTAGTCTTGGCAACAGGTGCTCGCTGGAGAGAAATGAATGTACCGGGCGAAAATGAATATCGCGGTAAAGGCGTTGCTTATTGTCCTCATTGTGACGGACCACTCTTTAAAGGCAAATCGGTAGCGGTAATTGGCGGTGGTAATTCTGGTATTGAAGCTGCTATTGATTTAGCGGGAATTGTAGAGCATGTGACAGTTTTAGAATTTGCAGACACTTTACGTGCAGATGATGTATTAGTGAGAAAAGCGAACTCATTAAGCAATGTCACTATTATTACTAATGCGCAAACCACGGAAGTACATGGTGACGGTAAACGCGTGACCAGCTTAAGTTATACTGACAGAAGCACAAATGAGCATCATTCATTAGGCTTGGCGGGTATTTTTGTGCAAATAGGCTTGATGCCAAATACTGAGTTTTTACAAGGCGAAATAGAGTTAACTAACCGCGGTGAAATTATTGCAGGCAGTCAAGGTGAAACGTCCATTGCAGGAGTTTTTGCCGCTGGGGATGTAACCAACAGCCCGTATAAACAAATTATCATTGCGATGGGCAGTGGTGCAAATGCTGCATTAGGTGCTTTTGATTACCTTATCCGTCAAGATGTTTAAAGCGGTTTAGTAAGCGGTTTAGCAAGGTACTTAGTAAAGATTACTATAGTACCTTGTGCTTTTTGAGCCTATTAAGGTTTATTAGCGTTAGTGTCATTAAAATAACAAGTGTAATTGGTACATAAATTGCTCGTAATAAAACTGTCAATTTATTACGGTATTTACCAAATGATCAATAACCTAGGTCTATATAGCGCCACTTTTAATAACAACTCAACTGTGAGTCAGCAAAATACTACTGAAATACAAGCAATCACTGAAAAGCATGCTGAAAGTCTTGCTAAAAGTGAAGAGCCAGCGGTTGTTGATAACAGTTTATATTTATCCAGTAGAGCGCAAAAAATTAATGCTATCAGCAGTGAGTTTTTCAGTGGTGCTGAACTAACATTTGATGATGTCGGCGCGTTAAAAGAAAAGCTTTATCAATTTGGACTTATTTCAAAAGGTGAGTATGCCACGTTAAGCGGGACTACAGCACAAGCCACTACTAACGAATCTAGCGAGATCACGTCTACGACCACGTTAACTAATTTCCTTGGGGACTTTATTGAGCGTTTAAATAAAGATGATAGTGATGAGAGTACCGACAGTGATGATGAAGATGTCACTGAAAGCGAAACAATAGTCGCATTAACAGGTGCGTTAATTAGCGCAAAAGAAATATTGAAAAACGTCGAAGAGCAGAAACAACAAACGGACTTTAAAACTTCTCTTCAGGGAGCTTTAGCGTTACTTAAGGAAACGATCAATGATAAATCCTTTGAAAAATTACCTTTAGATGACAAAATCGGACTCAGTAAAGTACATCAGGCTCTCGAAATAGTTGATAAGTTATCTCCACAACGACTGAATAATGATAAAGTGAATCAATATATTAAGTTATCATATAGGTAACGGATATACGCTATTTCACAGTCATATATGAAGGTAAGGGATTATTTTGCGGTTGTTTAAATTTACCTTAGTCCTATGCTTGGTCTTTGTTATCACACTCAGTGCGGTATTTTATAGTCGAAGCTCAGTGGTGACATCAGTAGTCAATCATTATCTTACCCAGCAGAATAGTGCGTTAACCTGTATTGATTTTGAAATAAATGACAACTTTAACTTACTAATCAATCGCTTATGTATAGATTCTCCTTATGCGGAAATAGAATTAATTGATAGTTTGGTTGAGTGGCGATTTGAACCCAGCAAGATAGACGTGGATAATATATCTGACGCCATTTCAGCGATAAATATTGATCTAGCTATTGTACGTGCTAAAAGTGATTTTCAATTCCCTGAAAACCCCACTTCAAGTAACGTAAAGCTAAGTGCGTTACCCACACTTATTAGAAAAAAAATTAATGACCTTACGTTGCTCTCAATTCCGATTGAAATTGATATCAAAACCTTTAGCTACCAACCTTTTACTAATAAAGAAATTAATAAAGAAACTAATAAACAAAGCCATCAAAAAGCTAATAAAAACTACACTTATCAAGGGCAGTTCTCAGCAAATGCTCAGCAGCTTGCATTCTCTTTAGCTAATCAAAAGAATGAAAGTGTTCTTGCTTTGGCGTTAACCAAAAGTGGCGATGATATCGGTGCTAGTTTAGCGACTGATTTGGCTGAACTAAGGCCCTTTCTCGTTAGACACCAAACAGCTTTACCTCTTAGTTTATCAACACTCTTGCTCAATGACTCTTGGGTTGCTGCGGGGAAGCTTAACAGCCAGCTTGATTGGCATAAGCAAACGTTAAATCTGACCAACCAAATGACTGATTTTTCTTTTGAAGCATCACAAGATTTTTCTTTACTAGGACCTATTGCACTAGAGACAACATTTTCGTGGAAAACAGCGCTAGCAGGCGAAAATCTACAGTTTGATTTTACTCATCAGGATAAGCTAAAAAATACTAAGGCAAATGATAACCAAGATTATCAAGGCAATAATATACAGTTAGCTTTTAACTTCGAAAAGTTAATTGAGCTACTTACAGTAAAAGCAGTGGACCCGAAAATAATAAATTTTTTCAGAAACAATGCCATAAATATCTTAAACGTTAAGCCATCAGGTTTGCTAACAATTGATTTTAACCAACGAACATTAACTAGTGATAGTGTCGATATCTCAAGTAGAAGTTCACATGGGCCAATAAAACTCTCGTTAAGCGATGTACTCCTTAATTTTGACGATGATCCAGCACTAACTACTAACTTACAAAAAGCCGAATTATCGCTGACAGGACAAGTAAGCATTGCTCAATTACATCCCTATAGCAGACAGCCAGTAAAGCTAAGTATTATTGGGGGAGTTGAGCAGGGCAGTGATACTTGGCAGCTAACACTTGCCCCAGGAACAGCATTCGAATTGACTCAGGTAAGCTTACCGTCAAATAAGTCCGAGAAGACAGCTCTAAGTAAATTTCAACGGTCAAAGCCTAATACTCAACCTAGAATGAAATCATTAATCACTCACTGGCAAGGTAAAATGTCGATTGCTAAAAACGAGATTAAACAGCAGTCTAAAAATAGTAAGGCCGTGACGTTTGCACTCGATGTTGAAAGTCAGATAAAACAGCTAAATTATCCCAATATATTGAAAGTGGATGAACTTAAGTTAGCTACAAAGCTCAGTGGAAATATCGAAGAGATAACGATAAACACTAAAGTGATTGCTGATGACGTACTTATAGCGAACGCTATCTTAATGGGAGATTTACATCATCCGAGTGTGATTGTGTCGGCGCAAGATGTGTTGCTTACCGATTTATTGGCTTTAAAGTTAAAACTACCGGTTGAGTTGAAGCTCATCGACGGCACTATTGACTATCAATTAAGCGGACAACTAAAAAATAGTGAAGACCCATTCGCTAACACAATGTTGCTCGAGCTCATGGTACAAGATGTTACCGGTGAAGTTGATGGTACTTGGCTACAAGAGTTAAACTGGCAGCAAAAGCTGCAGTTACAAAATGGCGAGATAAAATCGTTACCTGAAAAGACTAATACCTTATCTAATTTGACTATTGCCAAGATAGAAACGGCGACACCCCTTAATCATTTTTCAGCAAAAACTTTTATCGACTTTTCACAAGATAATATAAAGTTATTAGCAGACAATATTCGTGGGAAGTTATTAGGGGGACGTTTTGATATACCGCATATGCAGTGGCCTTTTAGGATAGATCTTCCTGTGAAAGTAGCACTCACTAAAATAGATTTAGAAAAACTACTCGAGTTAGATAAAAAGCAAGGTATAGTCGTGACAGGAAAAGTCTCAGGGCAGCTACCCATTCAATATGATGGTGAAAACTTTCTCATCAAAGGAGGTAGCATAAAAAATGTCGGTGACGGTATTATCCAAGTTTATAATAACCCTGCGGTTGAAGAACTAAAAGCCATTAGCACTGAATTAAAGCTGGCGTTTAGCGCTTTGGAAAACTTGCACTACCATCATCTATCATCAGAAGTTTCGATGGCGGATGACGGCTATATGTTATTAGATACAGCCATTAAGGGGCGAAATCCTGATTTGGACAACGATGTAAATTTGAATTTAAATCTTAGCTATGATTTATTAGGCTTAATTGAATCACTCAATATTACTGAGGATTTTGAAAGCAAAATTATCAAGGGTTTAAAGAACTAAACAACTAAGGAACATTTATGGTTAAAATACTGGCACCACTGCTAGCGGTATTTTTATTTACTGCCTGCACTCATCGGGTTGAAGTAAGTGCTAAAGAGCCAATCACGATTAACTTGAATCTTAAAATTGATCATGAGATTCGAGTCAAAGTTGACAAAGAACTTGATGATATTTTCAGTGATGATAGCGATATCTTTTAGGAGCAATAATGAATAAGTTAATAAAGCATTCAATTAGAAAAGTTAGTCTAGTGTTAATTGCCTCTTCCATAGCATTTTCAGCTTGGGCAGTCACTCTCGATCAAGCTAAGCAGCAAGGTCTTGTTGGCGAAATGTCTAATGGTTATTTAGGCGTAGTAGTAGCAAGCCCTGAAGTGAGCGAGCTTGTTGAGATGGTCAATAAAAAGCGTAAAGATATTTACCTGAACTTGGCGCGAAAAAATAAAATTACTATGCAACAAGTCACTAAGTTAGCGGGCGAAAAGTCTATGGCTAAAACACAGTCAGGACACTTAATTCAAAATGCTGATGGGCATTGGGTTACAAAATAACTAACGGCTACGATTGAAACCCATTGTGTTATAAAAAAGAAA
>OJBR01000500.1_pt1 | contig 16931 bp, 15 predicted proteins | sample 1591161 | NCBI WGS metagenome assembly OJBR01 (sample SAMN05416803, study PRJEB24817) | seawater metagenome | isolation source: Sea water | place: Canada:Atlantic | collected 2013-07
CGATGGTAGTGTGGGAGTTCCCATGTGAGAGTAGGACATTGCTAAACTTCTATTTGTGCTGTGGCACTGAAAAGCCCGATTCGAAAGAGTCGGGCTTTTTGCTTTTCTAAATATATATTTAGCGTTGCGATTTGCTATTTGTAATCTTCTATCTGAACTGATGAAATTCCGGAGTTTTATTCTCTAATGAGAAAGTTGTTATCTTCCCCTGTAAAAATGGCACTAAGTGATGCCGAAAATGCTTCATACCAAAATTCATTAAAATACATTACCGAGATAAGTTTAAACCTTATAGCGGTTAAAGTAGAAAATAGACCTGAAGATTTTCTTGGTTGGTGTAAAGAGTTAATCGATGTTTGTCGAAATCGCATTAATATGGCGTTGCTAGAAGATCATCAATTACCCAGCTTAAAAAAGTTAGAACAAGTGCTTGTGCTTGGTGCTAGTGTTAGTCAGTTTAAGATGGCACGTATTGCGCCGTGGCCGATATTCACTATTTTTATTGAACAACAAGCAAGTTTACATGCGCTAGAAGAACGATTAGCTTTACTCGATTATATTGAGAGAATAAGGGTTAAACCTTTAGCCGAAATGACTGAGGTGGAACGTTTAGCTTTTGCGGGAAAACATACTAGTCAGCACTGTCATACACAATATAACTTTGATGTTGAATGGTTTGCCTCAACCAAAGGTGCGAAAGTTTTTCATACGCTATTAGCACAACAGCCTGAAAGCTTTGATTTAGCTTTAAGCCATATTCCTGTTACTGGTGATGTAACACCAACGCAATATCAGCAATTTGTTAAAAGTTACAAGAAAATATTTAACGATTATACTGTTGATAGAGAAGCAGGTGAAAAAGCACCGTTAGCACCCGCTACTCGTTTATTAGCGATGAAGCGTCCAGATCAGTTTATCGCCTTAACCAATGCCAAAATAGATGTGTTCTGCCAAGGCCTTTCAATCGTTAAATTTAATGCCTTTGATTTTGAAAATTACTGGCAAGAAATGATTGGCACCTTAAGAACTTTTGCATGGTGGCATCAAAGTGAACCTGAAGATGAGCAAGAATTAAAGCTTTGGAAGGTTCGCGCAATATTAGTCGACTTATTTATGTTTGCTGATGAAGACTTTGCCTTTACCTCTAATTATTTACGTATTCGTGATAAAAAATTAAGTAGCGCTGAAAGTAGTTACAAATCAAGTCGTCGTGGTCGTACCAAGCTAACGCCAGAAGAAATTGTTGACGAAGCTTTAGCTGAAGAGGGTGTACCTGAATACATTCAAAATAAACGTGATACTATTCTCAAGCAAGTTACAGAGGGTAAGAGCGTTGAGCATGTTATTGGGTTGATGAGAGCTATTTTTGGCTAAATTGTTTACTAAATAAAGGGATAAAGCATCTTTATCCCTTTATTATTTTTTATTCTACCTATCTCCTTTCCTGACACAAGCTGACAGAAATAGTACAACTCCTACTCCCACATATTCATTCCAGAAAGTATCAAATTCACTTCAATATCATATATAGCTTTAGATCCATTAACCTATACCTATACCTATACCTATACGGCAAAGGCATTAAAGGAAATTCAAGAGTTTTTATAAAAATCACCCATGACTCATATTATGTGGATGAAAGAAAATTCACACGTACATTTTAGTTACAAATGTATTGACAATAATTACACTTATTGTAAGATGACGAAACGTCAGTGACGATTCGTCACATATATAAAAGTAGACATTATGACACCACCTAAGTTACTCGATAAAACAGCACTTCAAGAAAGAGAGTTATTGATAATTAACTCAGCTGTGCTTCTTATCCAACAAAATGGTATTGAAAACCTCACTATGGATAAAGTGGTGGCCCAAGTACCATTTTCAAAAGGTACCGTTTATAAACACTTTATTGGCAAAGAAGATTTACTGTTAGCTATCAGTAATTACTCTATCAAAGTGCTTGGCGATCTTTTTCACCGAGCATATCAATTTAAAGGCTGTTCACGTTCGAGAATGCTTTTATTAAATTTCTCTTACCTTATTTATGCAATGTTATATCCCGCATTGTTCCAATCAGTGCTTTGCGCAAAATCGCCTAATGTAGTAGGAAAATCAAGTGAAAAACACATTAACGAGGGAGAGCAATTAGAAATTAAGTTAATGACGTCTATTCACGGGATAGTAGAAGATGGTTTAAAGGATAACAGCCTCTCACTTCCTATGAATATGGATATACAGCAACTATGTTTTAGTAATTGGTCTATGGCGTATGGTGCTATCACTTTGCTTTCAGGTGAAGTTGAGCAGTGCAGTGGTAGAACAAGTTTAATTGTTGAACGTGAGCTCTTTAACCTGAGCAATATGTTGTTTGACGGAATGGGATGGAAACCTTTTACAAAAGACAGAAGCCATTGTGCAGAACTAAAAATTGCATTGGCTGAATTATTTCCAGGAGAATTAGCGCTAATTAGTGCAAAAGGGCGAGAACTAAATTTTGATAGTTTTAGCTAAATAAATACAAAGGAAGTGCGGTGTGTAGCCGCATTTTTTTTGACTTGTAAGGTGACGATTCGTCATCGATAAAAACTTCTTTTATAAAGATAAATAAGGACTTAGCAATGAGAGACAAACTTTACAATTTTGTCGGAAAAAATCCATTTTGGGTAATACTTGTTTGTATTACGTTTATGGTGCTGGCAGGGACGGGGGCACAAAAGTTAGAGTTTAAAAATGACTACCGTGTGTTCTTTAGTGAAGAAAACCCACAGTTAACGGCTTTTGAATCTATGCAAAAGGTCTACAACAAAAGCGATAATGTTTCTTTTGTTGTTGTGCCTAAAGATGGCAATGTTTTTACTGCTGAGCATTTAGCGGCGTTAAAAGTGTTAACTAAAGAGAGTTGGCAAGTACCATATTCAACCCGAGTTGATTCAGTTACTAACTTCCAATATACCTATGCTGAAGAAGATGACATGATCGTTGAAGATCTTGTTATGTCGACTAATAATTTAACCAGTGAAAAGCTCGAAAAGATAAAACAAATAGCTATTAGTGAACCGCTTTTAGTAAATAAAATTATCTCTCAAACGGGTCATGTTTCTATTGTTAATGTAACGGTGCAGTTCCCCGGTATTAATCCAATGGCTGAAACACCAGAAGTTGCAGCCAGTGTACGGGCTATTAAAACACAGTTTTTAGCAGACCATCCAGAGCTTGATGTTTATCTCTCAGGCATGGCGATGATGAACACTTCATTTGGTGAATCCTCAATTAGTGATAGTTCAACCCTTATTCCTCTGATGTTTCTTGTTGTTATCGTGACTATCGGTTTATTGCTGAGAACCATTACTGGTACCATTTCAACCGTACTTATTATCATTATGAGTATAGTTACTACTATGGGACTTGCGGGTTGGTTAGGATTCTATTTAACCGGACCTTCTTCATCGGCACCGACCATGATTATGACGCTGGCTGTTGCAGATTGTATTCACATTTTAACTTCGATGTTTTATGAAATGCGCCAAGGCGCTGATAAGCGCACGGCGATTGCACGCAGTATAAAAATTAACTTACAGCCAATCTTCTTAACCAGTATTACTACCTCTATTGGCTTTTTAAGTATGAACTTCTCTGATTCACCACCATTTAGAGATTTAGGTAACTTAGTGGCCATTGGCGTAATGTTAGCGTTTGTTTTTTCAATTACAATATTCCCGGCATTGCTAACCGTATTACCTGTACGCGTTAAAGTGCAGCCAGACAATAAAAAAGACATCATGGCTAAACTAGCCGATTTTGTTATTGCCAAGCGTAAAGTCTTATTGCCTTTAACCAGTGTGTTTATCATCGCCTCTGTTATGTTTATTCCTAACAATCAGCTCAATGATGATTTTGTGAAGTACTTTGATAAAACAGTACCATATCGCGTGGCGACTGATTTTATGCAAGAGAACTTGTCAGGCATGATGATGGTTGAGATTTCGGTAAAAACCGGTGAAGCTAGTGGTATAAACAACCCTAAATATTTGAACAGTGTGTCAGACTTTAGTGATTGGTTACGTGCTCGCCCTGAAACTGATCATGTAAATACCATTACTGATACCTTAAAACGTTTGAATAAAAATATGCATGGTGACGATCCTAGTTGGTATAAATTACCGGACAGTCAGGAAATGTCAGCCCAATATCTTTTATTGTATGAAATGTCTTTACCTTATGGCTTAGATTTAAATAACCAATTAGATGTCGATAAATCATCATCAAGAATTGTTGCTACCTTTAAAAATATGACCAGTAATGAATTGATTAATGTTGAACGTGACATGATTCAGTGGTTTAGTGAACATGCACCAAAGTATGAAGTAGATTTCGCTAGTCCTAGTTTAATGTTTGCTCATATTGGTCAACGTAATATTACCAGTATGTTAATTGGTACAACGTTGGCGTTAATTCTAATTTCTATTTTATTAGGTGTGGCGTTAAAAAGCTGGCGCTTTGGTCTTATCAGTTTATTACCAAACTTGGCACCTGCAGCCATAGGCTTTGGTATTTGGGGATTATACAGTGGACAAGTCGGCTTAGGCTTATCGGTTGTAATTGGTATGACGCTTGGGATTGTTGTTGATGATACCGTTCACTTTTTGAGTAAATACCTTCATGCAAGACGTGATAAAAATGCTAATACCAAAGAAGCGGTACACTATGCATTTGATAATGTTGGAAGAGCGTTATGGGTGACCACTTTTGTACTTGTTGCTGGCTTTACCGTACTGGCACAATCGTCATTTAAAATGAATGCTGATATGGGCTTCTTAACTGCACTAACTATCTTTGTAGCGCTATTGGTTGACTTTTTATTCTTGCCTCCGTTATTGATGTTATTGGATAAGAATAAACATGAAGTAAACGAAAGTGCAGCAACTACGACAGAAGCAACCACTAAAGAAACAATTAATGCGGTTTAATAGAGCCGTTATTTACCCATAATGATGATAAATTTTTATAAGGATTTTATATGTTAACTAAAAAAATACTGATCAGTGCTTTTTCTGCACTCAGTTTACTGGTGGTTTCAAATGTTTCTTTTGCCTTGAGTGCAGAGGAGCAAAAAGGCTTAGATATTTCGTTAGAAGCTAAAAAACGTGATTTAGGCTGGCAAGATAGTACTGCTGATATGTTGATGTTATTGCGTAATAAGCAGGGCCAAGAAAGTATTCGCGAAATTAAAATGAAGTCATTAGAAATCCTTGATGATGGGGATAAAAGCTTAACAATATTTAATAAACCACGTGATGTAAAAGGTACCGCATTTTTGAGTTTTTCTCATCCAATTGCATCCGATGAACAATGGTTATTTTTACCGGCATTAAAGCGTGTTAAACGTATATCATCACGTAACAAATCGGGACCTTTTATGGGCTCTGAATTTGCCTTTGAAGACTTAAGTTCTTTTGAAGTGGAAAAGTACACTTATAAGTTTTTAGGTGAAGAAGAATTAAATGGTTTGAAAACCTTTAAAGTTGAGCAATACCCAGCAGATGAGAACTCAGGTTATACCCGTCGAATAGTATGGATTGATACCCAAGAGTACCGCGTTCATAAAATTGATTTTTATGACCGTAAAGATTCATTACTAAAGACTCTATCGTTTAAAGGTTATAAGCAGTATTTAGCAAAGCATTGGCGTGCTGATATCCAAGAAATGATTAATCACCAAAATGGTAAAAGCACTGAGCTTAAATGGACTAACTACGCTTTTAAAACAGGTTTATCAGACAGTGATTTTAACCGTAACTCATTAAAACGAGCGCGCTAAGCTGATGTACCTTTCTTTAAATGAGTCCTTAAGTCAGGCTTTAGATAAACCTTTAACTAAAGCCCTAAGTAATATGTTAGGTAATACACTAAAATTGTCTGTTACTGCCCTGGCAGTATGCGCAAGTTTAGTGCTTAGTAGCCCTGTATCTGCCAGTGAAGTCGCTAGTGATGTTGAATTTGAGGCATCGGGTAATCTAGCTATTGAACAGCGTTACTTTTTTAAAGATGCACTTTATTCTGAGCAATTGAGTCATAGCCAAACCTCTTTCTCGGTCGAACCTGAGCTTTATTGGCAGTGGAATGATGGCAGTGACAGTCTCGTTTTTACGCCTTTTTATCGGGTTGATAGTCATGATGACCAGCGAACTCATGGTGACATTCGTGAGCTTGCTTATATTCATGCCAGTGATGATTGGGAATTACGCGTTGGTATTCGTAAAGAGTTTTGGGGCGTTACCGAATTTCAACACTTGGTTGATGTGATTAACCAAACAGATGGTGTAGAAGATTTTGATGGCGAAGACAAACTTGGTCAGCAAATGGTTAACTTATCACTAGTGAATGACTGGGGGATTGTCGATGTATTTTTACTACCTGGGTTTCGTGAAAGAACTTATGCTGGCGAAGAAGGGCGTTTACGCGGACCTTTGGTCGTTGATGAAGACAATGTCAGTTATGAATCGTCTGCAGGTCAACAGCATTTAGATTTTGCGCTTCGTTGGGCGCATAGTGTTGGTGATTTCGACTTAGGTGCTTACTGGTTTCATGGCACCAACAGAGAGGCTTATTTAAGTCCATCACCACAAGCGCCATCATCGAGTTTAGTACAGTACTACACTCAAATGGATCAACTAGGCATTGATGCTCAAGCAACATTGGGTGATTGGTTATGGAAGTTTGAGAGTATCTTTCGTAGTACTAGCCTTGAAGATTTTTGGGCAACGCAAGCAGGATTTGAATATAGCTTTATTGGCGTCTTTGATTCGAACCTCGACTTAGGTTTATTGATGGAGCATAGCTGGGATTCTCGTGGTGAAGTTGCCCTTGGTGCCCAAGGTTCATTAATGCAAAATGATTTGTTCTTAGGGGCTAGGTTAGCCTTTAATGACATGCAGAGTAGCGAGGTATTGATGGGCTTTGGAAGTGATTTAGATCACAACGCTTTTAGTTTCCTAATTGAAGCCAGTCGTCGTTTTGGTGATAACTTTATTGCGAGTTTTGATGTGCGGTTATTACAAAGTAACGAATCTAATGACTTACTATATACCTTAAGCAGTGACGACCATGCACAGTTGTCTCTAGCTTGGTATTTCTAGTCGTTAACTGTATTTAAAAAAAGCCAATACGTTCTATAGCGTGTTGGCTTTTTTTTGGTGTCAAATCTAAGCGTACAAAAGTAAGAAGAGTAAATTAGTTACCGATCAAGCCATTAACATGGGCAACCACACTTCTACCTAATGCGCTCGGTGCATAACCACCCTCAAGTACAGAGACTATTCTGCCTTCACCATATTCATTAGCAATGACTTTAAGTTCATCGGTGATCCAACGGTAATCTGCCTCCGTTAAGCTCACATGTGACATTTCATCTTCAATATGAGCGTCAAAGCCTGCCGAGATAAGAATCAACTCAGGTTTAAACTTATGCAGCGCAGGTAACCAGTGTGCGGTTAATTTTTCTCTGAATTGTTCACCTTTAGTCGTGGCTGCTAATGGGGTATTAATTATCGGTGGTGTATCACTCTCTTGAATTTCAAACGGGTAGAGTGGATATTGATAACTTGAGCAAAAAAGATAACCTTTGTCATCTTCAGGCGTCGCTTTAAAGTGATTCGTTAAAATATCTTCAGTGCCGTTACCGTGATGAACATCAAAATCAACAATCGCTACGCGTTTTAAACCATACTTTTGCTTGGCATAAGCAGCAGCAACAGCGACGTTATTGAAAAAACAGAAGCCCATGCCTTTATTGTGTTCTGCGTGATGGCCAGGGGGCCTTGTGGCGCAAAATGCAGCACTTAAGGTGCCATCCATCACTAAGTCTACAGCATCAACAGCAGCACCTGCTGAATACATAATAGAAGTGAGGGTTTTTTCATTCATCACAGAGTCTTCACCGACAGTAAAGTTTTCTTCACCTTCACTCGGGGCATTATCAAAAACAAAATCAATATGTTCTTGCGTATGCGCTAAAGCGAGTAAACTTTTATCGATCGGCTTTGAATCGAATTGTCGCACGACATAATCTAAACCGCTGCGAATGAGTTGGTCTGAAATAGCCGTTAAGCGCTTACCATTTTCCGGGTGATGCTCACCCATATTATGTTCGCCACATCGATAGTGGCCTATTATTCCTACTGGCATAATTATCCCTTATTATTTTAGTGTGTTTCAGTATTAACCGTTTCAGGTTCAGTTAACGTTAGCTTTAAGCTAACTTCATCAAAATCTTCACTTGGCTGGCGCACAAAGCCTGCACGTTCGAAGACTTTTAGCATAGAGCCATTATCTCGTCGTACACAGGCAACTAAGCTATCAAGCTTACGAATTTTGGCGATGGCGATCATTTCACCCAGTAAGGTGCTTGCCATGCCGCGGCCGCGTAGACTTTCTTTAATGACAAAAGCCACCTCACCGCTATTAATACTTTCAATGTAATAATATCGAGCAACCGCTTGTATCGATTCGCCTAAAGAGTTTTTCTTGGTAAAGCACAAAGCAAGATCTGTGTGCTGATTTACACTGACCAAATTACATGATTTTTCACGCGTCATCTGAGTAATATGGTGGTTGTAACGCATGATTAAGGTTTCTTTATTATGAGAATAGAAAAACTCTTGTAATTTACGTTCATCAGCCGGCGCTAAAGCCCTTAACGTGTAATTAACATCAGCAAAGTTAAAGCGTTTCATTTCTATCGTGCCTAATTCAGGCACAGAGCTTGGAGAACTTTCTTGATACTCTGGCACCCAATAATGTTTACGAACATCACTAAGCAACTTGTCTCTAAATTTAGGGTGTGCGATACGAATTAGCTCAAGTGCGCGCTCACGAATACTTTTACCTTGTAATGAAGCAATACCAAACTCGGTAACGACAAAGGCCACATGACCGCGTGAAGTTACTACACCACCACCTTCAGTTATATGCGCTACGATACGAGAGGTTTTTCCATCTTTAGTGGTAGAAGGCAGGGCTATAATTGCCTTACCGCCTTTACTTAGAGAAGCGCCACGAACAAAATCTACTTGTCCGCCAATGCCACTATAAAATTGATAGCCAATAGAGTCTGAAACCACCTGTCCGGTTAAATCAACCTCGATGGCGCTATTGATCGACACCATATTGTCATTTTTAGCAATTTTAACGGGTGAGTTGACATGTTCTGAAGGGTAGAATTCAATATGAGGATTACCATCAACAAAGTCATACAGTTTTTGACTGCCAATACAGAAGGTTACTACAGCTTTTCCTTTGTGGTAGGTTTTCCTGCGGTTATTAATAACCCCTTTTAGCATGAGATCAATCACACCATCTGAGATCATTTCACTATGAATACCTAAATCTTTATGATTACCTAAATAGGTTAATACGGCTTCGGGAATTTTACCGATACCAATTTGTAAGGTCGCACCATTGTCAATTAACATGGAAACGTATTGACCAATTTGTTCCGTACGACGATCCATAATAGGCGCAATAATTTGTGGCAGTTCTTGCTCAGCGTTTATCCAACTATGTATTTGATTTACATGGACAAAGCTATGGCCATTGGTACGTGGCATTTTAGGGTTTATTTGCGCGATAACGTACTTGGCCGCTTTTACGGCAGCAGAAACAATATCGACACTCACGCCTAATGAACAGTAACCGTATTCATCTGGAGGACTGACCATAATCAGTGCCGCATCAAGTGGTAAGCTATTTTCATTAAATAAACGTGGTACATCAGAAATAAAACAAGGGGTGTAATCGCCACGACCTTCGGCGATAGCTTCACGAATGTTTTTACCACCAATGAATAAACTATTTACTTTAAATAAGTCTTTATGTTCTGCTTTAGCCCAGACATTCTCAGATAAAGTTAAAATATGGACGGTTTCAATATCATGTAGTCCATGGCTATTGGCTATCAAATCATCAATTAAGGCATTAGGTACTGCGGCATTAGAGCCGATAAAAATACGATTACCTGATTGTAAGTAATCACCCCATTTTACACTATCACGTTGCTCGTCTTGTGCTGTCATGAAAATTCCTTGACTAATAATTATACCAATACCATTCAATTATTGCCCATTTGTGCTGGTTAAAATATTCCAAGGAGGCGTTGCTCTCAATCCCAATAGCCAGCTATTGGTCAATCAAGCGCCTACCCTTGAATTATTTTTCCTACGCACAACAAGATCAAAAAACTAATGGCATTGGTATTGCTCGTTATGTACTCGGTATATATTTAGTATGCTCTCATAAATAAGGCATTTATTGATCACTGTCAATTGGACGTTTGTTATATAGATATTTGTCGATATTTATGCTGTTAATTATCTGTTTTTAATACAAACTGGCGTTCGTATTTCTTAATATACGTTCTAAAAGCACTTGATTGCAGCAACTTTGCACATCAAAATTCAACAGTGACAAACAAATCAGTTATAATCGCATGTTTTTAACCTGATTTCAGTGTGTATTACTGCAATCAGCTTTTACTTTTAAAGGGTTTAGCTTAAGTGTCGATAGAGAAAATTTTTATTATTGGTTTACCGAGAACGGCAACCACCAGTGTGTGTTTAGCAATGTTAGAGCAAGGTTTTAAAACGGCTCATAATGCGTATACACAGGACTCTTTTTCTCAAGCACAAGTGTTAGCAGATACGCCAATATTTTGTGATTACCAAACACTCGATAAAGACTTCCCTAATAGTCAGTTTATTCACTTAACGCGTGCCCCTGAGCTCTGGCTTCCTTCGATTAAGCAACTTTTACAACGCATGCTAGTCAACTTACAACGCACTGATGGAGGGTTTAACCCCCATATAAAACGTTGTTACAGTGAAACTTTCTCACCGTTAACCGAAGAGAATATTAACAGCGATGAATTCTTGTTGGATTGTTACAACCGTCATCAGCAAGGGATCACAGAACACTTTAAAGATAGACCTCAAGATCTACTAACTATTGATGTAAGTGACGAAGATAGCTATTTAGCCATGTTATCTTTTCTTAATATTGATAAAGAAAAAGCTAGAGAAGGCGGTTTTAAACAAATTAATATCGGTGGTAAAGTGAGAGCCTGGCAGCACCTTAATAATCCCCTAAAAGTAGAGTCGACTAATAAAGGCCGCATTGACAAAGTGCTTTATTAGTATTGAGCGTTAGGATTGAGAAATGTAATTACCATAAAGGGTAGGTATAACCATTGTGGAGTGAAAAGTTCACAGGTAAAATTATGCCAATTTCGTCAATAAATTTCATTAAATAAATATATACCCGTTCCACTTGAAGATGAATCTTCAAGTGGAACGGGTATATTCTTAGAGAGTAGTAACTATGTTTGAATTGAAACACCACACAGGCCAAGATTGGGTTGATGCTGTAATGGCTGACTTTAACCGTTTTTTACAAGATCATGCGGCTGCAGAAAAGAAAGCCTCAGGTATGGCAATGGCCATGTTATCTCATTACCCAGACAAGGCTAAACTTGTCCGTGCTATGACTGATTTAGCTATTGAAGAACTTATTCATTTCAAACAAGTATTAAAGTTACTTGTGGCTCGCGATGTTACTTTAGGTCAAGATAAAAAAGACCCTTACATTACTCAGATCCGTGCTTTATTTCGTAACGGAACCAGCTTTTTCTTAATGGATAGACTGCTTGTTGCAGCGGTTATTGAAGCCCGTGGTTATGAAAAGTTCTGGTTGGTTTCACAAGCATTGCCTGAAGGTAAAGACAAAGATCTTTATGAAGCGATTGCTAAATCAGAAGAAAAACATAAAAACTTATTTGTTGAGCTTGCATATGAGTATTGCGATAAAGCAGAAGTTGATCAGCGTTTAGAAGAAATTTTAATTGCTGAAGCTGAAATATGTGCGGGTCTTCCAATTCGCGCAGTACTTCACTAGCAGCTATAACTCTTATTGGTGTATTACATCATTAATACATCTAAAGTGCTCATTGACTAACGTCGATCATTTGAACAATGAGTGCTTTAGTTTTTTATTTTCGCTATACATTTGAGATTGAGTAACTCTACTTCTCCCTGAATTATTTCCTATACTTCTCAAATATTACTCTACTGTATTCCCCTTATTTTGGTCAAAATAACCATATAATTGTATTTGTATCACTTGAATATTTCTTCATTTATTCAACCCTTTGTATTTATTGGTAAATATTGTTGGCACTTTCGTTGCTTCTATATTTTTACAGTGTTACTCATTTGTAAATAAGTAATCATAAAACTTAAAAGAACAAGGAAAGCAAAATGACCGTTACCCTAAAAGATAGACCTCTTGAAACTGTACGCAGTGAAGTGATTGACCAATTGATCATGAACTATAGTCATGGTGAATTATCTTATGAGGCTTTTGAACGTCGTTTAGACCAAGCCATGGAATTGGTTAATCATCAAGACTTAGTCGATTTAACCACTGACTTACCCTTAGCTGTTGATAAAGCTTTTGTCGAAAGTAAAAAGCAAGATTTAGCCCCTAATTATGTTGGGGGGGAAACAGAAGAGCTGGATTACATGGTAAATATTTTTAGCGGCAGCACACGCGGAGGTATTTGGCGAGTAGCAAGAGAAACTCGCTATCTAAGCATCTTTAGTGGTACGGATATTGACTTTACTGATGCCCAATTTAGCCAAGAAGTTGTGCGTATTAAAATGTTTAGCTTATTTAGCGGCGATACGATTTATGTCCCTGAGAATGTCAATGTAATATCAAAAGCATTTTGTATCTTTGGTGGCATTGATAATATAGCGCCGAATCAATCAAGGTCTTCAAGCGCTAATCTAAATAGTTTCAATAAGCCTACTATTATAATTGAAGGACTCTGTATTTTTAGTGGTGTTAGTATTAAAGTAAAACGAAGTATGAAAGAGCGCTTTGTTGAGCTTGCTGATAGTTTGAAAAATATCTTTTCGTAATAAGTCCTAAATGTGTAAACACATTTCAGGACGAGACAACTGTTAAATTGAAAAAGGCGCTACTTTTAGTAGGGCCTTTTACATTTTTTCTAACATAGCGCTGACTTTATTGGTGGTATTTAAATTTCGACCTGAAGCTGATTGCTCTAGACAAGCTTCTATATTAGCAACAAGTTTAGATCGGCCAATACCATGCGGAGCATGTAAATAAAACACCTTGCCTTTTATATAGTAACCTTCTGATTCAGCTTGATATTTGTTCACTTTTTCTTGGTTTAACTCAATAGTATTGTGACAAAAATAAAAGTGTACGAACTTACCTTCGAATGTTTGATAGGGGTTATTTGCCATAGCAGTACAAAATTCAGTTTCATTCAAAATAAAGAGTTCAGGCGAAAAACCAAAGTTGTCTAATACTAATTTATGAATAACATCGGCTGGATTACTTGGACTGTTTAAAACGACATTACCACTTTGAATATAAGATGCTACCTCTTCAAATGCAGCTTCCTCTAACAGCGGAACAAGCTCTTTCATTGGTAATAAGTTTTTACCTCCAACATTAATCCCTCTAAAAAATATTATATGTTTTTCCATGTCAGTACCTTAAGTGTTTATGAGTGCTCCTAATTATGAGCACTCTTATCTATGGATGAAACCTACATTATTACTATCCCTAACATACCTTAAAGTATTTAATTTTAATATCGTACTTATCTTTAGCATAATTATTTATTGGATTTTTTAAGCAATTTTTGAATAAGTAAGGTTATCGAGCCGGCGATTAATCCCCATAAAACAGAGCTGATATTCCATAGTGACAAGTTTGATGCTGTGACGAGAAAAGTAATTATTGCCGCTTCAGACATTTTATCGTCATAGAGCGCTTGTTGAATACTACTAGTGATAGTGGTAAATAAAGCCATACCCGCTAACGAGTAAATTAATGCATTGGGTAATGAGGCGAAAGCTTGCATCAGATATCCAGCAGAAATGGCCATTAATATATAAAAGCCACCACCAGAGATTGCAGCCCAATAACGTTTTTTAGGATCTTTATCCACGTCTTCAGTCATACATATAGCTGCTGTTATTGCCGCTAGATTTATTGCATAAGCACCAAAGGGAGCAGCAAGCATATTCACAAAACCAGTAACAGATAATATCGATGATACCGGGGCTTTATAATTATGGGCTTTTAAGACCGCAATACCGGGCAAATTTTGTGCTGCCATCGTGACAAGGAATAAGGGAATGCCAATACCTAGTATTGCGGAAAGGTTAAATTCAGGCGAAACATAGGAAAACTCACTTAGCTGCCAAGAAAATGCGGTAAACGTCATTAACTCAAGTTGCCACGCGAACACTACACTAATGATCAACACGAATAACATGGTGAATTTTGGCATCAACTGCCTACAAATCAAATAGCTAAATAACATGACGATCACCAGTAGTGGCGCCTCATTCATTTGATTAAAAACATCAATGCCAAAATTAACCAAAATCCCACCCAGCATCGCAGAAGCAAGTTGAAAGGGGAGTTTATTGATTAATTTTTCAAACCAACCGGTAATACCGCATAAGAAAATTAGCAATGCTGAGAACATGAAGCCAGCTATCGCTTCGTTGAGGTTAAAATTTTGAGTGTTTGCAATAAGTAATGCTGCGCCTGGTGTTGACCAAGCTATGAGTATTGGCACACGGTAATAATAGGAGAGGGCAATCGACGTTATGCCCATTGATAATCCTAACGTTAATATCCAACTTGATGCGAGACCTGCATCACCGCCTAAGTTAATAACTGTTTGATAGATCAAAGCGACGGAGCTAGCAAAACCAATAACAACGGCAACCAATCCAGCAACAGTTGCGCTTATTATACGATTGACTAACATACCTATTTCCCTCATAATGATTTTAATGTGCGCTATAGCGCACAATATACCACTATGCGTTATAGCGCACAAGGGAAGTAATGAGTCTACATTTCAACAATGCCATAGGTAGTCAACTAAAACTGGCGAGAGCCAACAAAGGTTGGAGTCTTGATGTTGCGAGTAAGAATACTGGTGTTTCAAAGGCAATGTTAGGGCAAATAGAAAGAGGTGAGTCAAGCCCAACTGTTGCGCGTTTATGGGATATAGCCACGGGTTTTCATTTACCGTTAAGCTATTTTTTCCTAGCGATAGAGGACGATGACGTATCTAAAAATATGTTAAATAGTGAGGCAGGTATATCTATCTCTACTTTATTTCCCTTCGATGTAGAAACAAAAAGTGAGGTTTTTTCCCTAAGCTTAGCGCCATTGCACCAGCAAATCTCTGCTCCTCATAATGATGGAGTGATAGAGCATATTTTGGTAATAGAAGGCGATATGGAATATCTTCTAAATGGACAGTGGCACCCATTAAGTAAAGGTGACGTGGTAAAATTTAATGCAAATCAAAAGCATGGTTATCGCAATGTCTCAGAAAATCAGGCTGTATTTCATAATATTATTTATTATACAAATGAAGATAAAACAACTAGATAAGTGAAAGTCATCATTAATATACGCTTCTTTTAGTATCAGAAATCAGTAACTAATAACAACTTTTCCGTGCACATTGCTGACGTTAGCTGTTGGTTATTCTTTAGGTCAACTGATAGCGAATAGCTGCCGTTCATACTTCATGTTTTTGCATATTAACTATGAGTGTATTTAATATTTAGATTGTAACTGCCTATTTTCATCAATGTTAAACTTGGTTATTATATCCCCATCACTCATAGTTGGAGTTAACGCCATAATGAACATCTAATACCTGTAATCTAATTTTTAATTTTGGAACTACAGGGTTAGTGGGCGTGCTCAAACCTTCTTTTTGTACAAATTTGATTTTTAATCAAATGCTTCTCTGAATATTTTGCATCAACACTTTCCTGCTTTAAACAGGAGGCCGTTCATGCCTGCATTACAAGTAAATAAACTCTCTTATCAACTAGACAATGGCGTAAAGCTATTTGAAAATATTTCATTCACACTTCCCCAAGGAGTAACAGGTCTAGTTGGGCGAAATGGTGTAGGAAAGTCAATATTAGCGTCATTATTGGCTAAAGACATTAAGCCTACATATGGCACTGTTTCTTCAGATATGTCAGTGCATAATTTTAATCAAAATAATTCAACGTTATTTAGAGAGGATGAAACCATTTCATCTTTTTTAGGTATAGATAAGCAAATAGCGGCACTTAACCGTATATATCAAGGAATCTGCGAGGTGTCTGACTTTGAGTTATTAGCTGATAACTGGCAAGTGAAAGGTAATGCGCTAAAAATTCTCGAAAGTTTACGCTTACCACTAAACCTTGAACTATCGTGTGTTTCTCTAAGTGGTGGAGAAAGAACAAAACTAAGTCTGTGGAAGCTCTTTCAATCTGGTGCACAGCTTTTAATTTTGGATGAGCCGAGCAATCACTTAGATAAGCAAGGAAAGCAGTGGTTAGTAAAACAAATGAAAAACTTCACGGGTGATGTGTTAGTAGTAAGTCATGATCGTGAACTATTACAGGAAGTTGATGCTATTTATGAGTTATCCTCACTTGGTCTTTCATTTTTTCAGGGGGCTTATAGTGAATATTTATCTATGAAGCAAACGAATGAAGAAGCACTAGAAAGGAAGCTCTCTAATCTGAATAAGCAGAAAAAAAATGTACTTAGTCAAGCACAAAAAAGTAAGGAAAAAGCTCAAAAAAGAGTTTCGCAAGGAAAAGAATTAAGGAAAAGTGGTAGCCAAGCTAAGGTTTTATTGGGTTGTAAGAAAAATAGGGCAGAAGGATCCATTTCTAGCAAAGTAGCTAAAACTAGGGCGATGGTGCTAAATATTGGCAGCAAACAAGACGATCTATTAAAAGAAAAAGAGCTGTCTCTTATACACATCTGACGCTGCCGACGAAGAGGATAGTGTAGAT
>OJBR01000501.1_pt1 | contig 16879 bp, 13 predicted proteins | sample 1591161 | NCBI WGS metagenome assembly OJBR01 (sample SAMN05416803, study PRJEB24817) | seawater metagenome | isolation source: Sea water | place: Canada:Atlantic | collected 2013-07
TTTTAAGGGAATAACCCTTAATAAAAAAATGCGTCTTGATTATGAATCGCTCAGATTTCCTGAAACGAGCATTTTCAAGTGGAGCGGGTATACATAAGTACAAACCAGTAAAGCATTCAGAATTTAAAGGGTAAAAAAAATGACAAGTAAACCTATTGTATTAAGTGGCTGTCAGCCGTCAGGCGAGTTAACTATTGGTAATTATTTAGGCGCATTAAAACAATGGGTTAACATGCAATCAACACACGAATGTTATTACATGTTGGTAGATCAGCATGCTATTACCGTTCGCCCTAAGGCCGAAGATTTACGCAATGCGACTTTAGATGGTTTGGCCCTCTACTTGGCTTGTGGAGTTGATCCTGAGCAAAGTACTATCTTTATTCAGTCGCATGTTCCTGCACACGCACAATTGAGCTGGGTGCTAAATTGTTATACTCAAATGGGCGAGTTAAATCGCATGACTCAATACAAGGATAAGTCGCAAAAATCTGAAGCTAATATGAATTCAGGTTTATTCACTTATCCAGTATTGATGGCTGCTGATATTCTGCTTTATGGTGCTGATCGTGTACCGGTAGGTGATGATCAAAAGCAACATTTAGAACTAGCAAGAGATATTGCTACACGCTTTAATAATCTTTATGGCGATATTTTCACAGTACCTGATCCGTTCATTCCTGAGCACGGTGCTCGTGTAATGAGTTTGCTTGAACCAACTAAAAAAATGTCTAAATCAGATACAAACCCAGGCAACTTTATTGGCTTGTTAGAAGACCCTAAAAAAGTTGCTAAAAAAATCAAGCGCGCAGTAACTGACTCTGATGAACAAGCCCGTATATATTACAATCTTGAAGAAAAACCGGGTGTGTCTAACTTATTGTCATTATTATCTTGTGCCACAGGTAAAAGTGTTGATGAATTAGTGCCGGCGTATGAAGATAAAATGTATGGTCACTTAAAAGGTGATGTTGCAGATGCTGTAGTAGCCTTGTTAGAGCCAATTCAAGCTAAGTTTCATCAATACCGTGCAGACACAGAGTTCTTAGAGCAAGTAATGCGTAATGGTGCTGAAAAAGCGTCTGCTAGAGCGGATAAGGTACTTGCTTTGGTATACGAAGCGGTAGGTTTTATACCTCGACCGTAACACTGAGCTACCCAGTTAATTATTAAAACAAAAAAAGCTTATTTTCATAAAGAAAATAAGCTTTTTTATTAGCTTTATATAAGCGATGTACTATTTGATATTAGTCTTCTTCTAATGCCGCTTTACTGGCTTGTTCAAACAAGTCATTACTTTGTTTAACAAAATCGTCAACACTATTGCTGGGTGCTATTAAAAAGACAGGTGCCATTATGGTGGCATTATAATTAGGGTGTGGATTAAACTCTCGCTTTTTACTGTATTGTAATAAATAGGTGCCGCCGAATAGTAATGCAGTAATGCTGATTGCTACGATAGCTCTACGTTTGGCACTCATATGGAATCCAATATAACTATTTAGCCAAAATAAGCTAAAAGCCAATAAAATTGGTAGCAACGCAGTTAATAAACCTAAAGCAGAGTTACTAGCCGAATTAAAGGCAACAATCTCTTCTAGTAAATCACTGAACCACATCAGTATGAAAAAGACAAAGCTAATACCAAACTGAGCTAATATCCTCGGTTCATTCTTAGTGAGGTGAGATACCAAAGCAACGCCAGCAGGCCATAGAGAAAATAATAAGCTCATACTAAAAGCGCTAACAAATAACTGACTTATATTCGTTTCTACTTGTTGGTTTAAATAGGAAATATTACCGGCTATTAGCATAAACAAAGCAAGGCTAATAAAGACAGCAATAGGATGTCGGATTAAATCAATAAGGGACTCAAACGGGCTGAGCGCAATAGTCTCAGATACCTGATGATCACTAAACAGTACTCTTAATTGGCTTTTCCCTAAAATGATGACATCGCCGTCATTAATCACCTGTTGATGAGCATCTTGCCGTTTGTCTTGCTTGTTCTCTAATAAGGTCCCATTAACTGAGTTGTTGTCATTAAGGTACCAAATACCTTGAGAATACTTTAACGAGAGATGCTCCGGACAAATATGCGGGTCAGTTAAAATAATATCATTCTGGTAGTTTCGACCAATAGACACTTTATTTCGGCTTAGTTTATGACGGTGTATGAGTTTATGGTTTCGGCTGATTTCTTCAATAATTATCTCACCTTGCTCAAGTGATAAATCATCGTTTTTAATCTGTTTCGTTAGCTCTATTTCTGTAGTGTAATCTTCAGTACATTGAGTTACTTCCATGACACAGCCTCCATAAATTTACTGGTAAATGCCATAGCATTTTCTTGGCTGACTCCCGCAATAGTAAAGTGACTCACTAACGCTTGTTGATTCTTATCGACACTAGCCCCTAAATACAAAACATCAAATAATCCAGAGAAATCTTTGTAAGCACGAGTACAGAATACGCTCTTGTTATTTATAGCTTTACCTGTGTTAGCTGTACTTGAAGGCGCAACTAAATCATGATGACATTGATACTCACTGACATCGTTTTTTCCTGCTCTGTTACCGGCACCTGCTCGGGCAATCTGTTGCTGGTATAAGTGATAAAACTTATTATCACTTAAGTTTTTTGCCTGCATATAGCGAAATTCAATTTCGACACTGCCAGTAAAAAAGTGCGATGAGAGGTAAGTGTTTTCATCGAGCGAGCAATTTGCAATGGCTGCTAAAATAAGTGCATCGGTTTTATCTGCATTGGAGTCACCCCAACAGCGAATAAAAGGGACTTCGATAATGGGTATCATTGCTTTACCTGCCAGCTCTTTGCTTTGCCAAGTATTATTAAGCAACGCCTTCATTAGCTTGTTTTGGTTAGCTAATAACTGCTCAGCCATTTGTTGTTTAATATCAGTAGGGGCTTGTTTATTGTAATTATTAAAAAGCTTCACCAATTTATCATGAGGTACTAAAAAGCCAATTTGGTTACCTGATGTAGCGACATTAATACCCACTACCTTTTCAGACTTGTTTACTACAGGCCCGCCACTCATGCCTGAGTTTATAGAGCCGGTGAAGTGGATACGTTCATTAAATGATTCTTTTTTTAAACCGTTATAAGTGCCTGGTACCACAATCATACCTAGATCATGAGGGTTGCCTAAGGCAAAAAGCTTTTCACCCTTACTAGGTTTTTGATCAGAAAGCTGGAAATATGGCATTTCACCTTCCACTTGACGTTTTACTAATGCCAGATCATTAATAACGTCAACACTAACCAACTCCACCTCAGCCATTTTTCCTTGGTGATCTAAGTACTCAATGCGATATTTTTCGGGATGACGAGCATAGCTAGATATTACATGATAGTTGGTTGCAATAATGCCATCATTGCTGATTTGAAAACCTGAACCAATAGAGGATTTCTCTCCACTGGCTTTATCAATTAATTTAATTTGGTAAAGAGAGGGAGTGAGTTGTGCAAATATTTCTTCAGCTTGTTCCGAGGCAAAAGTAGTAGAACTTAATAGTATAAAAACTAAGGTAAAAAAAGCTTTCATTCATTTTCCTGTTGATAACCTATCTAACCATTGTGACACTAAATTTGTATTTGTCACCTTATCAATGACATAAATCTGCTTGCTTGATTTATGTCATTGTTTCCCATGTTGAAGCCGCGTATGATTTTTCTTCTGTATATGCCAATGATGCTTCAAGATGCAAGCTTAGTAGATCGGCTATAATTCCCTAATCAGTTTTAATAAGGAGGTTTGTGTGAAAAAAGTTATCTGTATTGTTGGTGCATTAGCACTGAACAGTTTTACCCCCCAAGCACTTGCTAGCAAAGAACTTTGCCTTGCTAGCAATAATGATTGTACTTTTGTTTTACTTAGCGAAAAGAAAAGTGAAGTAATGACAGAAATAGTCAATGAGACAACAAGTGAGGGGGTAAATACTCATCATAATGGCAAAGTGACTCAGGGCTCTTCATACACAGAAGAAAATGAGATGCTATCACTGGTAAATGAAGAGAGAGCAAAACAACGCTTATCTCCTTTTTCTACCTTTAAAATCACTAATAGTCTTATTGCATTGGATAGCAAGCAAATAGCTAACGCACAACAAGTGTTAACGTTTGATAAAGATAAGTATCCGGTAAAAGCTTGGTGGCCATCGGTATGGAAACTTCCAGAGTATGACCTTACCACGGCATTTAAGTTTTCTATGGTGCCCATTTTTCGACAATTAGCAACGGATATAGGTCAAGATGAAATGCAGTCTTATGTCTCAAAATTCAATTATGGAAACCAAAATATTTCCTCGGGACTAGATGACTTTTGGTTAAATGGTAGTATGAAAATATCTGCATTAGAGCAAGTACGTTTTTTACAAAAAATGCATCGCGGACAATTAGGTGTTAGTCAGCACAGTATTGATACCCTAAAAAAAGTTATGTTAGTTGAAAAAAGTGCTAATTATTTACTCTATGCCAAAACAGGAGCAGGCAAAGCAAATAACAATGATAAAAGCAGTAAGGCCATGTTAGGTTGGTATGTTGGCTTTGTTGAAAATGATAAAGGTGTGCATTATTTTGCTTTCAATTTTACCCGTGGTAGTTATGCCGAAATGAAAGCTTCTCGCGTTGAAATTGCTAGAAATCATTTGAAAAAAGCCGGCGTTATTTAATATTATTTAACCGTCAATTTCTGCTTGTTTGACCTAGCGCAACTAAGCGAGTTTTAAGGTGCGACACTTTGTCGCACATTGCCCAATTCCATTTGTTTCCAAATGTAATCACTAACAGAATAGCGTTATACCAATTCAATTAACTGAATTTATTCCAATATTACTGTAAGTGAAAATCACATGAATTTTACTCTGAAACCTCTTGCTCTCGCTGTTAACCTCGTTATCTTAGGTAGCAGTGCTATGACGCTACCCGCTTTAGCCAATAATACTCAAGGCACGATTGAAGATATTGAAGTCATCACTATCTCAAATCAGCGTCATAATTCTCTCGTAGACAATCAAAGTTACGCGCAAGGTAAAACGACTGAAGCTGATTTAGCCAATTGGCTAGCTTCTGTTCCCGGCGCGAACATTAACAGTAATGGTCCAATTACCGGCATAGCTCAGTACCGTGGTTTATTTGGTGACAGAGTTGCAACTTCACTTGATGGTCATCCTATTATTGGTGCTGGTCCTAATGCAATGGACACACCGTTAAGTTACTCAACGCCACTTATTGTTGATTCAATGACGGTATATCGCGGTATTGCCCCAGTTTCTGCGGGCATGAGTACAATTGGTGGTGCTATTGATATTTCAATGCGTAAAGCAGAAGTAATGAATTCACAAAAAGTACAAGTTACGGGTGATTTGCAAGCAGGTTATCGCAGCAATAATAGTGCGAGTACACTTTCAGGTGTGACCAATATCGCTACAGGTGATGTTGCGGTATTACTTTATGGTAATACTCAAGCCGGCGATAGTATGGAAAGTGGTGACGGAACGGTTATTGCGCCTACTGATTTTGATAAAACTCAAGCAGGTTTTGATGTAAGACATGCGACTGAAAATAATACTGTGGGTTTGAGTTACCATTATACAAAAACGACTGACTCAGGCACGCCAGCGCTACCAATGGATATTGAGTATATAGAAAGTAGCCGAATTAATTTAGATGGTGATTTTCAATTAGGACAATGGCAGGGCGAATGGTCAGTAGGCTATTTAGATGCTGATCATGGTATGACTAACTTTTTAATGCGTGCTCACGATCCAATGAAAAAACGTCGTAACACAGCACTTGCTGATACGACAGATTTTAAGTTTGTACTAAATCGTGAGTTCAGCTTTGGTGAATTGAGTTTTGGGGTTGATGGCTATCTTGCAACGCACGACTCAGTTATTACCAATCCAACGAATGCTATGTTCGAAGTGGTTAACTTTAACAATGTTCAAGATGACCGTTTTGGCTTTTTTACTGAATGGCAGAATCAATATGGACAAACTACTGTTCAGTTAGGCGTTAGAGTAAAACATGCTATATCAAATGCTGATGAAGTAAGCGGCAATATGGCAATGAATATGGCTGACATGAACATGGACTCAGGAATGGGCGATATGGACTCAGGCATGGGTGGCATGGGCTCAGTCATGATGCCAAGCATGGGAAGTTTGTTAAGTGATCTTGAAGGTGACTTTAATAATGCAGACCGCAAAGTTTCAGACACTAATGTAGATATTGCTTTAAGCACACAAACTCAGCTCAGTGAAGCTTTATCACTATATGTTGGGGTGGGCGTGAAAAACCGTGCACCATCATATCAAGAGCGTTATTTATGGACGCCAATGGAATCTACCGGTGGTTTAGCAGATGGTCATACTTACATTGGTGATATCGACCTTAAATCAGAAACAGCGTATCAAGGTGACCTTGGTTTAACCTGGCAATCAAGTGACTTTATGATTGCACCACATGTGTTTTATCAAAATATTGATAATTACATTCAAGGCACACCACTGGATATGGACGATGCATCAGCTAAAATGATGGCATCAATGATGGCTAAAGATGACAACCCACTTAAATTTAGTAATGTTGATGCTAAATTATATGGCGCAGATGTTAATTGGTATTACAATCTCACAGACAACTTCCAGTTATCTGGAATCGCCAGTTATGTTAGAGGTGAACGTCGTGATATTGATGATAACTTATACCGCATTGCACCACTCAATGGTCAAGTAAGCGTTAGTTACCATGACGAAAACGTCATCACCAACTTAACGTTAGTTGCTGTTTCGGCACAAGATGATGTTTCTGCAACGAATACCGAGCAGGCAACCTCTGGTTATGGTTTAGTTAATATTGATGTTGAGTATTTTGTTACGGCTGATTTCACCCTACGTGGAGGTGTTGATAACCTACTTGATAGAGAATATCAAAATCACTTAGGTGGCTATAATCGAGTTAAAGAAGTTGCTACGCCAGTAATGAATCGATTACCAAGTGAAGGTTTGAGCGCGTGGGTAGAAGCGACATACTCTTTTTAATGACGCATTATTGAGCAAATAATTAGCTAAAAAAGTTTGACCAATATTAATTACAAAAGCCCTTACGTTTAAACGTAATGGCTTTTTTTCTATCGAGTAGTGTGTGAAATACTTCACTAAAACTAGCGCTTATCAACCAATAATGCCATGGCTTACTTGTCATAGTGTTTTTCTTTAGTGAAACATGAGCTTTATCCTGCTCTACCTGAATCTGTTCTAAGATAGCTTTTTGTTTCTGTATCTCCCGTCGTTCACTCGCCTCATTGGCACATTTAGCAAACTGTTTCCTTTTTTCAGCATTCATCTGAGATAAAATGCTGACTACATTGTTTGACGTTTTACCTTTAATTTTTTGCTTGGGTTTTGGTGTGCTACACATAAGTTCACCTGCGATAAAAAATTGAATTGATACTATAGAGGAACCTAATACGGAGATTTATATTTCATCCATTAGCTTGGGTATGTGATGAATAAATCTTATTAATAGTGAGGGCTACTATCGAAAGTGATTTTTGAGTTAAGATACTTTTTGTTTATAATGAAAAATCAACATCATTGGTTAATAAAAAAGGCGATCTAATGCAACGAAGACGATTTATTCAGAGTGTGGGCATAGCGCTTTCTATGAGTTCATTACAGGCTTATTCTAGCGTTATAAAAAAGGTATCAGCACCGAAAGAGAAAAGATTATATATCGATGGTTTATCTTTTGTTCCTGCTGATCTTAACGATATTAAAGCTGCTGGAATGGATGCATTTATTGCCGATATTTCCGCTATTGAGGAGATAAAACGTCCCGATGGCAGTATGAACTATAAACGTACATATAAAGCCTGTATGAAAAGTATCAAGGAAAAAAGTGCACAGTTAGCAGCTGCCCCAGATACTTGTATGATCGCAACTTCGGGACGAGATGTGGCGGTTGCCAAAAATAATAATCGATGTGCAGTATTTTTACAAATTCAAGGTGCTGATTGTGTAGAAGGCGGCTTGCACCAGGTCGATGATTTCTATGAATTAGGTTTAAGAGTTCTGCAATTAACGCATCATTATGACAACTTATTTGCGGGAGGAGCTTTAAGTCTCGGCAATGCAGGGCTATCAACGGATGGCTTACAGTTAATTGATAAACTAGAAGCAAAAAATATGTTGATTGATTTATCGCATTCTAGTGTCAAAAGCGCGGAACAAACGCTTGCTAGAGCAAAAGGACCTGTTGTTCAAACACACGGTGCAGCACGCGCTATTATAGATAATTCACGCTGTACACCGGACCATGTCATTAAAGGTATTGCTGATAGTGGTGGTGTGTTTGGGGTTTTCATGATGTCTTGGTGGTTAACTAATGAAAAAATACCGAGACCAGAGCACTATATAAATCATTTAAAACATATAAAAAATATTGCAGGAGCTGAAGCGGTAGCTATAGCCAATGATTATCCATTAAGAGGCCATGAAAAAGCGTTACTTTCAGGAAATAATAATAAAGTCGCTATTCAAGGATATGAGCAATGGTGGCACAGTATTGGAAAAACAGGTGTATTAGGTTTTGAACAACCAGTGAACCATATTGTTATTCCTGAATTAAATCATATAAAAAGAATGAGAAGCCTTGAATATTTATTAAGTAAGGCTAATTTTACCCCTGTTGAAATTGATAAAGTGATGGGTGAAAACTGGCAGAGAGTTCTAAACGATGTTCTTATTTAAACAGAGTAATGTTTGAGTAACGAATTTATTGACTCGTTGAGGTCCATATGGATTCTATTAAATGTGAAAAGTACTTATTAGCGAAGCCTGAGGCCATATTGGATTACCCTTTTGGTGTGGACATTAAAGTATTTAAAGTAAAAAACAAAATGTTTGCGACGCTAGCCATCGGAAAAATGGGTAATAGTGATTCTTCTGAAAAGGGGGATTGGTGGATGAATTTGAAATGCGATCCTGATGAAGCGGTTATGCTACGTGATATATTTCCATCGGTAATTCCTGGTTATCATATGAGCAAGCGCTTATGGAATACAATTATCCTCGATGGCTCAATTCCCCAAGGTGAAATTGAGCGAATGATCGATAATTCATTTAAGTTAGTGGTGAGTAAAATGACCAAGAAAGATCAGGCTTCAATCTTGGTGCACTTGTAACTTAGCGTTATAAAGTTATCACTTTTGTTGAATAGACTTACCTAATTCATATCAATTTAGGTAAATTAATGGTGATGGACTCTGTTTTTATTTCTTTATTACTTAAGAATAATTTAATGGTTTTAGTCACTTCAGGCGAGACCATAAATAGGTTATGTCCAGCATTTTTGATTGTTACATGAGTTAACTTAGATAAACCTTTAGTCGCTATTGTTTGCGATGTCATATAAGTTCTTCCATCTAATGTTCCAGTCAATAAAAGGGTAGGTATATCACTAACGGGATCTTCGCGAAAATTATCCCCTAGGTCTAAACCTTTTACTGCTTTATTTAAATGCGGCATTGGAAAATTAAGGGCTAAACCTAATAATGAGGTTTTTGCTTGTTCGTTTACTAATGCCAATCTTTCTTCGGTAATACCCGAGGCAATGTCCATAGCAAATGACATGGCATCAAATGAAATTGGACTGTTAGTAAAATAACCGCGTTTTAAAAACTCTACCAGAACCTCATCACTGCCTTGATCTAATGTTTTATACAGCATCAATAAATGTTTTAGGCCGCGTTGAGGGTCTGCAATCATTGAAGAGGCGATGATTTGTAAGTGTACTTTTTGAAATAACATTTCAATGTTAGAACCATCTCTTTGAGGAATGCTCATTGGCATTGGGTTTCTCTCTAATTTTTTGTGTACGTTGTGCATTAATGTCACAATGTCTGAGTAGGCACTCTTTGCTTCAGGTTGGGTGTTTATGGCTTGTTGTAGTCGTGCAAAATAGGCATCAGTTTCTGCAGGTAATTTCACCGTTTGATTCAACCCTTCCGCACTGGCAATAACGACTTTATCAATACTTCCGTTTAACTCTTTCATTGCCGAAAAAGCAAGGTGGCTCCCGTAAGATATGCCCCATAGGGACACCTTTTCCGCTTTTAGGTGTTTTCTTAAGTCTTCTATATCTAATGCGCTTTGTGTTGTTGTATAACCTAAAATATCAACACCTTCTTTCTGCCAAAAGTCGACACATTCACTGGCTGCTTTTTGATATAACTGAGTTACGCTATTATTAGTCAACTTAATTGTTAGCGGTAAAGTCTGGGATGAAACACACTTAGGTGCAGTTTTAGATGAACCCGTACCTCTTTGGTCCAATGCTATTACATCGCCAAACTCTCGTAATGCCATAAATAATGGAAAACGAAACTTTGGATATTTAGCGGTATCAATGCCTGAGCCACCAGGGCCTCCTGATAAATAAATTATAGGTGAACCTTTATTTTCTCCTGTTGCTGGAAAGCGAACATATTTGACGGGAATTAAGCGGCTGTTAGTTTTATTTCTATTTTCAGGTACTTCAATATAACCTTCAAAAGCATTGACTGTTTTATTATCCATTGTGGTGAATATGATTGCTTTTTCATTAGCAAATATTTGCTCACTTTTATTATGCGCTAACGTCTGATTCGAAATAAACAGTGTTAATATTATTAATGATTTTTGTATGGTGCTCTTTAATTGCTGATGTGGCATGTGAATTGTCCTTACGACTGCGGGTAATTAAGTGCACTCATTTAAACGTACTGTAGATTACGACGCATGTGCTATTCTTTTAAAGCTACTGATTTTATGGGTTAAAGTGACGAAAGGTATGAAGGAATCGATGAACGGTGACAGGAAAAAATATGAATAAAAGCTTATACATTGCTTGCATTATTTTTATATTGAATTGTGTAGTTCAATCGTATGCTTTTGCTCAAGCAACTATTTCAATTGACAATCAATCAGTTGTTTTTTGTCCGGCAAAACCAGCACAAAAAATGCCTCCAACGTTTACCGAAAAAGAATGTCAGCAAGGTCTTTTATTGGATATCGATCCACAAAATGTGGAATTATGGTTGAAAGCTAATCTAACGGTGACCGACGCTTATTTAAAAAGGAAACAACCCTCAGCCATCTTTGTTTTTGCTAAAATGTCGAGTGAAGTTTTTTTAAATGGAGAACAATTAGGCAGTAATGGTACGCCTAATTATTTAGAGGAAGAAGAGTTTTCAGGTGATATGGATGCTAAGTTTTATATACCACCAAGGTTATTAAAACGGGGAGCGAATGAAGTTATTATTCATGCTTCAAGTCATCATGGCTTTCTGACCCTTTCAAGGCCAATTCATTTCATCGGTATTTCAGAATATGGACAAACGAGTGAATTTTTTAAACGCGATCTACTTATTTTACTTAGTTTATTAGGCGCTATGTTACTTGGCTGTACCTATTTGATAACGTTGGTGTTCAGCGCAGAAGATAAAGAAACACCCGTGCTCATACTGTTGATGTTGGCGGCAGCCAGTGGGCAGTTATTTACAGAAGTTAGCCGAGTTATTTTTAACTATAGTTACCCGTTACATGATATTCGCTTAATCGCTATTGTTGTTTTGTCATTAATTTTTGGCTTCAGTCTCCTATTATTCACACTTAAAAAGTTTGCTCGAGAACAAAGGAATTATTGGCTAATGTTAGTCATACCTCTGACGTTATTGCTATCGTTTATGACACCAGGCTTTGATGGTAAGTCAGTCATCGCTATATTAGTTCCGGCATTATTTAGTGTAGTTATAAGTGGCTTGAGTTGCTGGAAAATAAGATCACGGGAATCAATCTCATATTTTGTTGCCTATAATGTTTTTTGCTTAACTATAGTGTTTACCTTTGGAAAGTTTAATTCCATGTATTTTTATTACATTGTCACGGGCATGATGACTTTTCTTGTGATTAAAATGGTTCATCAATCGGTTAAAGATAAAAAGCAAAGGAAAGAAGAAGAGCAGCAATTGCTCAAGTTACAATTGAAGGTCGATCAGTTAGCACAACAAAAATTACCAACGACACTTCAGCTTAGCAGTGCGGGTAAAATTGAAATAATTCCAGTTAATGACGTGGCTTATTGCAAAGCAGCAGGCGATTATGTGGAAATTTTCCTTACGAATCAAAGCCAGTCATTATTTAGCGGTACGTTAAAAAGCATAGAAGAAAAACTTCCATCAACCTTCTTAAAAGTACATCGTTCTTATATCGTTAATTTGGATGAGGTTATGTCAGTCACGTCATCCAAGAATGGTGCGACGAGTAGTGGAATACTCGCATTGAAAAATGGGGATGAAATTCCTGTGAGTCGTCGTATATTACCGCATGTAAGAGGTGTGATTAAAGGAAGTGTAGCCCTTGCTTAATTTTCTTTGTGGTTATAATTTTTTGACTAGTAAAGTGAAATAAATTAATGGGCGCTTAAGGAATACTATTGTTATCAATAATTCTTTTCAGTTAGTGGTGAGTAAAATGACCAAGAAAGATCAGTAATCGATTATGCGATATGTATAGTTTTTAGTGAGCTTTACTCTCCTAAGTTTTATTTGCCTCAATCTCTCTGAGGTGGAATTTCGATCCTTGTGATTATTTCAACAGTATTTATCGCTATGTAAATTATAGGTTGTTATTTATACATTGAGTGTCAGTTTATTTTACATTGTGAGTAAATAAGTTGTAATAATTCATCAATGCTCATACTAAGTCGTTGTTTGCGTTCTTGGTTCAATTTTTGCTTAAGTAGGAGGCTTTTATAGCTGTAGTGCTCTATAGCTAATTTTACCTTCTACAATGAGATGATTAATGTTAAACATATTTTCTAAGTTAATGAGTGTTTTTTTACTGATGTTAACAACAACAGCGTCAGCCGGTTATATAGACTTTACAGGGCAAAATGAGGGTGTTGCTGATGAGTTTATATTTACACAAGAAGGAGTCACTTTAACCATCAGTGCCTGGACAACAAATGTTAAATCAGATTCAGATCCAAGTTTAGATCAATTCGTAGTAACACCTTGGCAGCGTTTATTGGGATCATATGGTGTTTATAAAGGTAGTAGTGGTTTAGGTGTTATTTCAAGTGACACTGATGGATCTCATCTTGATGGCGGCGAATACACTAATTTAGATGATTTAGATGAAGGTTTGTTATTTGTATTTTCAGAACAAGTAAATTTCTGGGGGTTTGCTGCAGATTATCTTTCTAGTAACGATGATTTAAACTTGTCTATCGTCAATTTTTTAAGCCCTACGACAATTGAAACAACGGATATCTTTATTGATAGAGAAGCAGATAGTGATGGTTATGAAGGTTTTCCTATTTCATCTGTTCTTGGTTCCGCTTTCATGGTTTGGGTTGATGGTAATGACGATGATGTTCGCATTGCGGATACCTTTATTACTAAAGTCCCAGAGCCGAATATGCTCATACTATTTTCGCTAGTGCTTATTGGTTTAGCTGTTCGTCGTAAAATTTAATAATAATTTAGCTTGTTCTAAGTTTGTTAATGCAGAGCTAAGCTTTTCTATCTATTAACTTAATTGCTATCCAGTCTTGTTTATAGAAATAGCTAATTTCGAATAATAAATGGACCATCAACAATTAGTGGTTTTCAAAATAAAATGTTTACCACTAATCAGCGAAAGAAATAACTTAATGATGCTGTTAGTCAGCTGAATTACTTACGACAAAAACAAAAGTAAGAATAAAGCACAGTTAATATTTATCATTTATCATTTATCATTTATCATTTTGCATTTTTATTTTCAGATCGCGAAATATTTTCACTCCTTCTATCTCATCAATATGACAAAACCATTAAGTCACTGTAAAGTATGTAAATTATTTTTGGCACCCTTGTTGCAATACTCTCTGTAATAATTAATTTTATGCGGAGAGTTAACTCACTATGATAAATTTAGCGAGAAAAACAGCAGTTAAAAGTATTTTATTTGCCATAGGTATGGGTAGTGTAGGTCTACACGCACAACCCTTTACAGAGTGTCCAACAGAAGCTTTTTTAATACAGGACAAATTAGCCAATTTGTACGGTGTGCAATTAGCAACGGGGTTTTATGAAAAATCTTCGCCTGCTGATTGGAATCAACAAAAAATGAATGCGCTGGCGTTCAGCATACATGACCGTTATCTATACGCGTACAATTACTACTACGGCACTATTGTACGTATTGGTGCCGATTTTCAGGTCGAGCCTATCCCCTTATCTAATTTACCAAACAAAGGTTTTTATGTTGGTGACATTTCTGTTTTAGAAAATGCATATTACTTATATCGTCCAGGAGGGAGTTTTGGCTTGTTTCGCGTTTCACTAGATGCGAGCAGTGATGACTATTTACAAATGGTAAATATCGTTAGCGGAACAACCCTTAATCTCGCTATTTATGATTTGGCATTCCATCCTGATAATGGTTTTGCTTACGCAGTTGATCGCTGGGGTAATCTATGGAAAATTGATGTCCAAGCAGGTACCTCTGTGAAGCTTAGTAATGTAGGTGAATCGGGCACATTTGGTGCGGTTTATTTTGATGTTACGGGTAATTTATATATTAGCCGAAACAATGACGGTAATATTTTCAGAATAAATACTAATTGGGATTATCCTGTTGCTGAATTTTTTGCATACGGACCTTCATCTAGTAATAACGATGGCGCGCGTTGTGCCCTTGCCCCTATTGTTTCTCAAGACTCACCCACCACTGATTTTGGTGATGCTCCTGACTCTTATGGCTCTAGTATAAATAATAATGGCGCACGTCATGATGTAGGTGATGGCACTCTATTCTTAGGTGAAAACGTACTAACAGAACCTAATGCTTATGCAGATGATGGTTCTGGCATCGATGACAACGATGGCATTCAATTTGTGACGGGTGTTGAGGCGGGTAAAACAGCTATTGTAGACATTACCTCTTCAGCTGACGGCTTTGTGAATGCTTGGGTCGATGCTGACAAAGATGGTGAGTTTGATGCTGATGAACAAATTATCATCTCAGAGGCAGTGAATGCAGGTAGCAATGTTGTAGCTTACGACGTACCAACTTGGAGTGAAACAGGCTCAACTTGGGCACGGTTTAGATTAAGCTCTGAAGAATCTTTATCTCCTATTGGTGGTGTTTCTGATGGTGAAGTAGAAGATTACAAAATTGATATCGCCGAACAGAATGTCACAGCAATGCATTACCCATCTTCTAATACATGGGCTACCTTGGCCTTTGAAGATAATTGGCCGCTTGTGGGAGATTACGATATGAATGATTTGGTAGTGAACTATCGCCTTTCATCATACGACGTAGAGGGAACTTTAATGCGCGTTAAGATAGAAGGGCAGGTTGTTGCAATTGGAGCATCTTATCATAATGGCTTTGCATTTCGACTCCCTGGACTACTTCGTAGTGAAGTGGATACTAATCGTTTGATCTTTAAAATTAATGGTGTTGAGCAAAATATTTCACCGCTTGAAGAGGGTAAAGATGAAGCAATATTCATTATAGCGGATGACCTTTGGGATTTTGTTACCTCAGGTGAAACGTGCAAATATTATCGAACCGAAGAAGGTTGCGGGTCAAATATTCAAATGACCTTTTCAATAGAGATTCCTTTGGAAGCTAATGTAAACAAAGATAATGTTGCTAACTTCCCTTACGACCCTTTCATTTTTTCATCTGAAGGACAAGAAAGAAACTACGTATTTGGCGAAGCACCAGGCAGAAGGTTTGAGGTCCATCTTAAAAATCAAGCACCGACAGAAGCCTTTCAATCGAATTTTCTAGGTCGTGGTGATGATGCTTCAGATGCGGAAAATGGAGAGTATTTTATTAATGCTAACGGTATGCCATGGGCTATAAATATCCCATATGAGTGGGAACACCCGGTAGAGTACATGGATATTAAATATGCTTATCCGGACTTTCATAGCTTCGTAACTTCTTCAGGTGGGCTCAATGTCGATTGGTTTACTGTAGAAAAAAGTGACGCTAACAACGTATTTAAACAATAAGGAGAAGATCATGAAACTTACTAACATTGTTTTAATTTCTACGATAAATTTGTTAATAGTAGCGTGTGGAGGAGGCGGTGGTGAAAGTGAAACGTCGACTACTACGCCCCCAGTTTTATCAGCTCCTGATCCTGTTGTAGCTATAGTCGAAGAACCAGTTGAAGAAGTTGAGGTCGTCGAGATAGATCCCAATGCTACTTATGAAACAACCGCTGAGCTTGTTGTTGCTAGAGGATTTATTATCGATCAAGAGTATGAGCTGACTGTAAGTTATAAAAATGACAATAACCGGAGTGCTTACTTGTCAGTGTGCAGTGAGTTTACTGAAGGAAAGAGTGGTATTACTGTCAATTATAATAGTTGTTTGTTACGCACTTCTATCGAAGGTGATTACGCTGGCACGCTAAGAGTTGCAAACGATAAGAATCGATTGGTGATGGCCATATGGTACTTAGATGATACGAATAACCCTAGATATGAAGTATGGGAAAATGATAGCGATGCTAAGGAAAAAAGAAAGTTTGAGGTATATTAGTGAGGTGATAAACGCCAACCTCCAGTGTTGTAAAAATTGAAAGTGACTCAGCAGTTAATTTGCTTAGGAAGAACTAAATCATGTTAAGGGTTTAGTTCTTTTCATTTATATTGAAATATAAAATTTAAAATATAAAATATAAAATTTAAAATAGAAAATTTTCAAACGTTAATTAAATATCTTGATGGGGTTCCGTGAATATAAGTAATACCAATCCATCTAAAGAAGTGACCACTTAGAACGGCATTGGCGATATGAGA
>OJBR01000503.1_pt1 | contig 16807 bp, 11 predicted proteins | sample 1591161 | NCBI WGS metagenome assembly OJBR01 (sample SAMN05416803, study PRJEB24817) | seawater metagenome | isolation source: Sea water | place: Canada:Atlantic | collected 2013-07
GCTCGGAGATGTGTATAAGAGACAGGTACCGATAACAGATGAAATAGAATCAGCTTTTAAAGATTTGCTTAAACCTTCAATTTTACCATTTTCGTCTTGCAAGTTAGCACGCTCAGCAACACCCATTAAGGTACCTGCAGTATCGAAGATGTTAACGAATAAGAAAGTTACAATCACAGGAATTAAAGCCACTTCAAAGGCGCCAACAATATCTGCTTTCCAAAGAATAGGCTCAAGTGCTGAAAATTCAGGGATGGCGAGTAAACCTTTATAGGCAACAAAACCAGAAGGTGGAGCAAATGATTTAGCTGCTTCAGCGACAACAAAGAAGTCAGTTGGAAGTACCCAAGTCATTGCAAAGGCAATAAATGTTGTTACAGCGATACCAATTAATACAGCGCCAAAAACTTTACGGTAGCTTAAAATAGCGATCAATAAGAAGCTTAGAAAACCTAACGCCGGTGCTTCAGGGCCAAATTGACCAAAACCAAAGTGAGTCATATCGGCTAATGCAACAACATTATCAGGGTTAGCAACAACAATACCGGTGAAACGTAAGCCAATGAAACCGAGGAAGAGTCCAACACCAGCGGTCATAGCGAGTCGTAAACTCATGGGGATACTATCTAACATCCACTCCCTGAGTCGAGTAACACTCATTAAGACGAATATAACACCAGAAAGAAATACAGCACCTAAGGCTATTTGCCAACTGTAACCCATGGAGCCAACGACGGAGAAAGTGAAAAAGGCGTTTAAACCCATGCCAGGAGCAAGGCCTACAGGCCAGTTAGCGTACATACCCATTAAGATGGTTGCAATAGCAGCACCTAAACACGTTGCAAGAAATAACCCATCAAACGGCATACCTGTTTTAGACATGATTATTGGGTTTAAAAACATAATATACGACATAGTCACGAAGGTGGTAAGACCGGCCATGAGTTCAGTTTTTATCGTGGTATTATGCTGCGATAGTTTAAAAAGACGCTCTAAAAGGCCGGCGCCTTCAGTGTGCTCTTCAGCTTGATTTTCTTGAGATTTGCTAACCTGTTCCATAACTACAGTTCTCTAGTTGATTTATATTTAAGGTCGTTTATTTGTGTTTTTTTAAGTTTGACCTGCTTGTAATAATTTTAACACTTAACTTTGTCGTCGCTGCTCTATCAATAAAGCTGATAATGTCAGCGATTGTTAATTCATTGAAAGAGGCTGTATTGCATCTAACCTCAGTGAAGCTAATTTATTAATACATAAATACAAAGCAAAGTTAACAAGTAAAACACTTTGTCAATTCCATATAGTGAAACCCGGGTAGCGTTTAAGATATTTGCAATATCTTATAAAACTAAGGGTAACTAGAGAGAACAGTGAGAGGTATAATGCTCAAATTTCGCACCGTAAGACCTTGTTAGTCTTAATTATAAGTAATCTAGCAGTATCAGTACAGCTTCCTGAATCGTTTTACTTTACTAATGCCTTTTTTGGTATTTAATGTGCTTATCTAATGAACAACCCATTAATCCTATACCTAAACTAGAAAACTTGTCAATAGTGTCAAGAAATGGTTTTTAGTGTACAGTTAGTGTCTGGTTCTCTCTTGAGAGGTCGTAACAATTGTTGAATATTTTTCAACTGAATATTTCAAAAACACTTGTAACATCGACTAATATATCTAGCACGCAATACCGAAACGGGATTAATAGTGCCAGTAACTAAAACATTTAAATTAGGTAGACATGCTCTCTTTATCACATTTTAATCGACAAACAATTAAAGGCGACGTTTTTGGTGCGTTGACATCAACAATCGTTGCTTTACCTTTTGCGTTAGCTTTCGGCGTTACTTCTGGTGCTGGGGCAAGTGCAGGTATTTATTGTGCCATTTTAACAGGGTTGTTCGCTTCATTATTTGGCGGTACCAATCAGCAAATATCGGGCCCAAATACTGGTTTAACGGTTGCCATGGTTGCCATATTAACGAGCTTTGTTGCGCAATCTCCTGATAACGGCATCGCGGCGGCATTTACCGTAGTGAGTTTGGCTGGGTTATTTCAGATGCTCTTTGGTGTTTTTAAGCTAGGAAAGTACTTTATTCTGGTTTCATACCCTGTGATTTCGGGGTTTACCTCGGGCATAGGTGTATTAATCATCCTTTCTCAACTTGAACCTTTGTTCGGGCATTCATTACCTGATTTGCAGTTGTCATTAAGCACATTAACAAATACCAATACGTTGTTGGGACTGGCTTGTTTAGTCGTACTATTTTTGTGGCCACAAAAATATAGTCGTGTAGTGCCTGCAAGTATTATCGCAGTAGCGGGCGCAACAGTTTTCTATGTTTTTTCGGGCGCAGAAATGCCTGTAGTAGGTGCTATTTCCAGTGAACTACCTTCGTTTAATTTTCCAATTTGGGACAATGCCTTAGCTAGCGAAATGATTAAGTCAGCGTTATTAATCGCAACATTAAGCACGTTAGATTCATTAATGACCTCGTTAACCGTAGATAGTATTACTAACGAATTACATGACTCTGACCAAGAGCTCGTTGGTCAAGGTATTGGTAATATTGTTGCGGGTTTATTTGGTGCATTACCCGGTGGCGGGGCGACAATGCGAACGGTAACTAATCTAAGAGCAGGAGGCACGACACCGTTATCAGGCATTCTCCACGCAATCTTTATACTGGCCATTGTTTTATGGGCAGGAGAATATACTGCCTATATTCCTGTTGCAGTTTTAGCCGCCATTTTAACGCATGTAGGTATTAGCATTATTGATTGGAACTTCCTCAAGCGACTTCATCAAGTTCCTTTGTTTAGCGTTGGCTTAATGCTCTCAACCATGATCATGTCAGTCGCGTTTGATTTAGTCACAGCTGTCTTGGTTGGCGTGTTCTTAGCGAACTTAGTAACAATCCGTCGCTTATCTGAGATACAACTCGATAATATTAAGTTGTGTAACGCTAAAGAAGCGGAGCATTTATCACCCCCTGAAAAGCAGTTGTTAGAAGCAATGGATGATAGGGTTTTATTATTGAATATATCCGGTCCGATAGGCTTTGGTGTAGCACGAGGCTTAAAACAGAGTGTCTCAGAGACAGACCAAAATAAAACCTTATTAATTGATTTAACGGATGCACGCTTTGTTGGTATTACCAGTACCATTGCCATTGAAGAAATTGTTGTGAGTTATCAAAATCAAGGTAGAGATATTTTACTGTCAAATGTTTGTCAGCGAGTCGTTGAAGATTTTAATAAATTAAAGTTACTCGATAGAATACCGACAGAGCATGTTTTTGAAACTCGGTTAGATGCACTCACTTATTTATCAAAACAAGCCCCCAACTAAACACAGGGCAGTTGATAGTAAGCCATTGAATAGACTTTTATAAACATAATAAAGCACCCAAGAAGAGTATGGCGGGGTGCTTTTTCATTTATATTTTGAGGCTTAATACCAACTCCATTAAATTTATTCCGATCTCAGAGCTATTTCAGAAGAGTTATAACAAACAAAAATTGTTCTGATATAGTCATTCTATATCTAACAAACTTGTGCAGTTATTGCTTTTCTAAAAAGCTCCCAAGGGCGATTTTAAAAGGCTTACACCCTATGTTATTGATTTTGACAAGGGAATAACCATTCTCTTCAGTCAATGCCTTGTTTCTAAGCCTTTTAATTCTCGCTGAGTGGGAAATAACTTAATAGAACTGGTATTGTGAATAAAAAACAAATATATATCACTTCATCAACCGTTATTTAGAAAATTAATACAAGTTTTCCAAGACTATTGGCGCAAAAAATCCGATAATTAGCGCCATAAAGCTCAATGCGCCGAATGGCGGTAAATAACTGTGGAAATAATTCAATGGAAATCAAAGTTAACTTTCTCGACAACCTTAGACTTGAAGCCAAGTTTGACGATTTTAGTGTCATCGCTGATCAGCCTATTCGCTACAAAGGTGATGGCTCAGCGCCAGGTCCGTTTGATTATTTCTTAGCGTCATCTGCGATGTGTGCAGCTTACTTTGTTAAGGTTTATTGTAATTCCCGTGATATTCCTACTGAGAATATTCGTTTATCACAAAACAATATTGTTGACCCAGAAGACAGATATAACCAAATCTTTCAAATTCAGGTTGAGTTACCGGAAAGTATTTCTGAGAAAGACAAAAAAGGCATTTTAAGGTCAATTGATCGCTGCACTGTGAAAAAAGTGGTTCAGCAAGGACCTGAGTTTAAAGTAGAGGCTGTGACCAGCCTTGAAGAAGATGCTCAAGCGATGTTGATGCAACAACCTAAAGATGGTGTAAGTACCTTTATTTTAGGTAAGGATTTACCACTGGAAGAAACTATTGCCAATATGTCAAAGCTATTGGCTGATCTGGGTATGAAAATTGAGATATCTTCGTGGCGTAATATTGTACCTAATGTTTGGTCTCTTCATATTCGTGATGCCGCGTCTCCAATGTGTTTTACTAATGGTAAAGGTGCAACGAAAGAAAGTGCACTTGCCTCAGCCCTAGGTGAGTTCATTGAGCGTCTTAATTGTAATTTCTTTTATAATGACCAATTTTTCGGTACTGACATTGCTGCTAGTGATTTTGTGCATTACCCGAATGAAAAATGGTTTAAAGCGGGCGTAGGTGATGCGCTACCAAGCGATATTTTAGATGATTATTGTTTAGCTATTTACAACCCAGACGATGAACTACGTGCTTCGAATCTGACTGATACTAACTCAGGAATGACTGAGCGCGGTATTTGTTCAATTCCTTATGTGCGTCAATCAGACGGTGAAACGGTTTATTTCCCTTCAAATCTTATTGAGAATTTATTCTTAAGTAATGGCATGAGTGCAGGTAACAACTTACCTGAAGCACAAGTGCAATGTTTATCAGAAATATTTGAACGCGCAGTTAAAAAACAAATTATTGCAGAAGAAATTGTTTTACCCGATGTACCTAAAGACGTTATCGCTAAATACCCAGCTATTTTAGCCGGCATTGAAGGATTAGAAGCGCAAGGTTTTCCTGTGGTAGTAAAAGACGCCTCATTAGGTGGTAAATTTCCCGTCATGTGCGTTACCTTGATGAACCCAAAAACGGGTGGTGTTTTTGCCTCATTTGGTGCCCACCCGAGCTTTGAAGTAGCGCTTGAACGCAGCTTAACTGAGTTATTACAGGGGAGAAGCTTTGAAGGTTTAAATGATGTACCTAAACCTACCTTTAATAGCATGGCGGTAACAGAGCCAGAAAACTTTGTTGACCACTTCATTGACTCAACAGGTGTTATTTCATGGCGTTTCTTTAGTGCTAAACATGATTATGAATTTGTAGAATGGGATTTCTCTGGTACCAATGAAGAAGAAAACACTGGTTTAATGGACATTTTAAAAGACCTAGGTAAAGAAGTGTATATTGCTGAGTTTAATCAATTGGGCGCGACAGCCTGTCGTATTCTAGTACCAGATTATTCAGAAGTGTATCCAGTTGAAGATCTTATTTGGGACAATACTAATAAGTCCCTAGACTACCGTGAAGATATCTTAAACCTTCATCGTTTAGATGATGAAGGTTTAACAAGTTTGTTTGACCGTTTAGAAGAGAGCCAACAAGATAATTACATCGATATTCGTACGTTAATTGGTATTGAGTTTGATGAAAATACTGTTTGGGGTCAACTAACTATTCTCGAATTGAAAATTCTTATTTGCTTAGCCTTGGGCGCACTTGAAGATGCGACTGAGCTCGTGGGTGAATTTTTACAATATAATGATAATACCGTTGAACGTGGTTTATTTTATCAAGCAGTTCACGCGGTACTTGAAGTCACCTTAGATGAAGAGATGGAGCTTGAAGATTATATTGGTAATTTCAATCGAATGTTTGGTGCTGAAAACATGGAGCAAGTTGTTGGCTCAGTCTATGGTGATGTAAGGTTCTATGGTCTAACGCCTACAAGTATGAACCTAGAAGGTTTAGATAAGCATTTAAGATTAATTGAAAGTTACAAGAAACTGCATCAAGCGCGTAAACTCGCTGCACAAAAGTAGCTGATTGCTCTAATCAAAAGCTAATTTCAAGTGTTGTTATTAGCTTTTTTTTCCAATAACGTGCTTTATGCCTTTATGGATATAGAACCATTACTAAAGAACGTGTCTGTTACAGTGCTTGCTGAGTATACCGAGTAGAAAATATCTGAAATTAAGCTTTATCGTAATAGATGAATAAAACTCGACTATTATTAAAAGTAGATTGCCATATCTAACATCATTGGACCTTTTTTATTCTTTCGAATGTTCGGTTATATTGGTGATGTTTTATTTTGTTCAGCGGTAAAATTTCTTAATTTCGACTAAATTAATTATTATAAGGTTTACTTCATTCTTATGAGTAGTTCTCAAAATAAAGTGCTGAGTTTCTTTGCGTTGTTCTTTATTTTAATGGCCATAATTTCATTAATTGCTATTCAAAAGTTGGAATATTCAGCTTCAAGAGCGCTTGCTTCAAGAACCGCTGAAGTTCTGGCTTCAGCTATAAATCAAGCTAGAGTTTCTTACAGTGTTAATGCTGCTGCCAAAATAAGATTACACCCCGACATTCATGTACAAGCTAATTACCGCGACCATGATTTAGCCATCCCAAACCCTGCTACTTTTGCTATTGAGTTAGGTCAATCAATATCAAGGCCAGAAAAAGGCTTTATTCTCAGTACTTACAGTAAATATCCATTTAAAGGTCGAGAAAATTCAGCTGGCCCACAAGATGATTTTCAACAAGACGCACTCGAAAAATTATCAACGAAAGATACAGTTTTTGAACGAGTAGAAACACTTAATGGACTCCCTGTATTACGTCGTGCTGAAGCTATCTTCATGAAGGAAAGTTGCATAGGTTGCCATAATAGTCATTTATCTAGTCCAAGAAAGGATTGGAAAGTAGGAGATGTTCGTGGTGCTCTTGATATAACTATTCCATTAACCGCTCATACTGATGATGTCGCTATGACTGTTGGTTACGCTTATGTGATGTTTACTTCTTTTTCTGTGATTGGTTTATTTTGTATGTTTTTTACTTTAAAACGTTCAAATAACCTGACCAAAGAACTTGAGCTGAAAGTCGAAGAAAGAACGATACTACTCAACGAATTAGCTTATAGCGATGCCTTGACAAAAATTGCTAACCGACGGTATTTCGATGAGGTTAGCAAAGCAATGATTAATGATGCCGATCCGACACTGCCGATTGCTTTAGTTTTTTATGATTTAGACCACTTTAAAGCTGTTAACGATTGTTTTGGTCATGATGTTGGTGATGAATGTTTGATGGCTATTGTTAATGCCGTTTCGCAGGCGCTAAGACAGGAAAGTGACTTCCACGCGCGAATTGGGGGAGATGAATTTGCTATTATCTTGAAAAATGTATCGAATGATGAATTAGAAAAAATAATACTGCGAATTCTTGAAAACATCAGATTGGTAAGTATACCCGATGAACCAACACTTTCGTTAACATGTAGCATAGGCTCTAGCTTTATCACGCAATTTAGTGAAGGGATAACGATAAATCAAGTATTAAAAGTGGCTGATCAAGCGCTATATCAAGCAAAAAGTCAGGGACGAAATCAATGGGTAAACAAAAATTTCAGCACTAAAACTGTGGATTAAGCCTTTACGTTTGTCATTTTTCTTTCATCATTAAGTCATTAATCTGCCATGTAGATTGCCTAATCTTGTTTCATTTTAGTAATGTAACAAAATTGAGGCACTAAATGATTAACAATAACAATAACAATAATAATTATAAAGTAGGTGTATTAGCACTGGCATTATCGATGGCATTAACAGGCTGTGTTAGTGATGGTGATGATGGCGAACAAGGAACGCCAGGTGTTGTCGGTTTTGATGGTAATGACGGTAAAAACTTACCCAGAGCTCTGGATGTAGAAATTGTTGGCCGCTTTGCTACGGGGATTTACGGTAAAAGTGCCGCAGAAATAGTGCAGTTTCATAAAAGCTCAAACTCTGCTTTTGCCATTAATGGCGCTTCCAATCAAATTGAAGTTATTAGCTTAACTAATCTCTCGACAACCCAAGTCGGCAATCCCATTGCTGATGAAAGTTTGACCTCAAATGCTTTCACCTTCCCCTTAAGTGTGTCAGTCACAAACAGTGCGGGCATCGAAAGAGCCATGCCGCTGGCCGCAGTTAACTCCATTGCAATCAAACAAAATTTATTAGCTATAGCTGTTGAAGGTGAAATTAAGCAAGCGCATGGCGCTATTTTGTTTTATCACTTGAATGAACTTGGGGAAGGGACTTTCATTAAAGCGGTAGAAGTTGGTGCTTTACCTGATATGGTTACTTTTACCCCTGATGGTAGTAAAGCATTAGTTGCTAATGAAGGTGAGCCAAGCACCGATTATACTCATGATCCTGAGGGTTCTATTTCTGTTATTTCTATTGTTGATTCAATACCTTCTGATGTTGCCAAAACGATTAATTTGAGCACTGATATGGTTTTTAGCGATGATAACTTAGTGCCAGAAGATTTTGATACCGATGCAAAACGCTTAGCTATTTTGTCTAAAGCAGGAGTCAAGTTTGCAGGTCCTCCAGGAAATACCGTCGCTAAAGATTTAGAGCCGGAATATATTACCACTTCAAGCAATAGCAAAATGGCTTATGTCTCCCTACAAGAAAACAATGCCATTGGTATTATAAACCTTGAAGAGTTGACCATAGAGGTGAAAGCCCTTGGTTATAAAGATTGGGGTAAGTACCAACTAGACTTTAGTAATAAAGATGAAGTGCCAGAATTTAAAAATATCCAAGGCCTTTATGGTATGTATCAGCCCGATACCATTGCATCATACACTTGGAATGATTCGACATTTATTGTTTCTGCTAATGAAGGTGACGCAAGAGAATACGACGGGTTTTCTGAAGAGGTTCGCGTTAAAGATATCATCGATGTTGATGAGTTAAATCAAACGCTCTCGACTGAACTACAAAGTCAGTATGATGAATCAGGTGGGAAAAACTATCTGGGCCGCTTGAAAGTTACCACGGCTTTAGGGGATGAAGATAAAAACGGTGAGTTTGATAAGTTATTTGCTTATGGTGCTCGTTCATTTTCAATTTGGGATAAAAATGTAAACTTGGTTTTTGATTCAGGCGATGATTTTGGCAAAATCTCTTCAGCCATTTTAGGTAATAACTTCAATGCAGCGCATACCAAAAATAAAGGAGATAACCGCTCCGATGATAAAGGCGGAGAGCCTGAAGCAATCGATGTGGGTGAAATAGCGGGGCGAACTTACGCTTTTATTGCCCAAGAGCGAGCGGGAGATTTATTTGTTTATGACGTGACTAACCCATTTAATACCGCTTTTGTAACACACTATAACAATCGTGACTTTACGGTTGATTACGAGATGGATGATGACTTAGCGGATCCTTGTGATAGCAGTGAAGGTATGGATTGTACTAATGTAAATAAGGCGGGTGATTTAGGTCCTGAAAGTATTAAGTTTATATCGGCTTCTGATAGTCCAACAAGTAAACCATTATTAATTGTTGGTAATGAGGTCTCGGGAACTGTTACGGTTTATCAAGTCACAGAACAATAGGCCATACAATTACCGAACAGTATTTCAAACGATTGTTAATAAAAAGCCTGCTAGATGCAGGCTTTTATTTAGAGCCATTTAAGTTAATCGCCCCATCTTTTATAATGTGAATAAAATCAATGGCTCAGACCATTAATTTGCACCATAGCAGTGCTATTGCTTCAAAATAAACAATCAATTACACCTTCATCATTTACATCCTCTTTTTTTAATTAATTATGTTTTATAAGTGACTGAATTTTAATACTTAATTTTATTCTGTTTTCTTGTGACTTTACTGGTCTGTAATGTGCAAGAGACTAATAAGTAAATGAACTCATCAATTCTTTGTCTACATGATCTTTGATAAATGATTGATGTGACTTTTCAAGTTCACTTCAGGAGACATCATGGACTCTATTCTTGTAATCATCGCTATATCGCTGACAATTGCTAGTGTTATAAATATCATACTAACCAAGTTCTCGATTTCTCATATTATTGGCTACATTATTACAGGCACTGTGGTTAGCACTCTTTTTGACTTCAATGGCAGTAAAAATCTTCATTCCCTAGATCTCATTGGTGAATTTGGCATTGTTTTTCTCATGTTTACTATTGGTTTAGAAATGTCTTTTTCTAAATTGGATAAAATGAAAAAATTGATATTTTATAATGGCTTTATGCAAATGGCATTTAGTGCCATTATTATTTTCATTATGGCGTTTTATGCTTTTAGTCTGGATGCTGTATCGTCACTAGTTATTGCGCTTTCATTTAGTTTGTCTTCAACGGCGATCGTATTACCTTACCTTAAAAAATCAAAAGATATTGTGACCCCTTACGGTGAAAGGTCTGTTGCTATTCTAGTTTTTCAAGATTTAGCTGTTATTCCTATTTTATTGCTGATGAGTTTCCTTTCTAATAATGAATTATCACTGACAGATGTCTTATTAAAAACATTGTTATATGCCAGCGGGATTATTATCTTCATGTTCACGATAGGTAAAAAAATGATTGCTTGGTTACTGCATTTCTCCTCTAAAGCTCGAATGGAGGAGTTGTTTTTAAGCTCTGTTTTTACCATCGTTTTAGGTGCATCATTATTTGCGCATAAAATGGGCTTTACCTATTCATTAGGTGCATTTATCGCAGGTATGATCATAGCTGAAACTAAGTTTCACATAAAAGTAGAGTCTGATATTTCATCTTATAAAGATTTACTCTTAGGGGCTTTTTTCTTTTCAATTGGAACAAAAATTAATATTGAATATTTTATTAGCCACCTACATTGGGTATTGGGGATTTTAGTTTTGGTCATGATGATCAAAGCGATCATTATTTACATGCTAATGAGAAAGCAGTTGAATAAAAGTGACACAATAAAGTCTGCCATTGCTTTATGCCAAGTAGGAGAGTTTTCGTTCGCTATTTTTGCTCTAGCGATGAATCAACACATTATTGCCGATGAGTTAGGCAGTTTCCTGATATTGATTACAGTGTTATCCATGATCTTAACGCCTTTCATGGTCAATAATATTTATAAAATGGCATCTGTTTTTGTGGTCGAATATTTTGAAGCAGATAATATCGCCACGGTGAAAAGCACTAATCATACTATAGTGTGTGGGTTTGCAGTTTTAGGGAGAATTGTCGCTAAAGAATTATCGAAAAAGGAGGTAAACTTTTTAATTATTTCTGATAATTTACAGCATGTATTACTCGCTAGAAAGCGTGGTTATGATGCCTATTTTGGACATTTAGATAAACTTCCTGTATTGGAATCGCTCAATGTAGATCAGACCAGTAGTATTATAATTACTGTTAACACACTAAAAAATAAGCAAATAATTTGTGAGTCGGTGCTAGATTACTATCCTGATGCTAATTTGGTGGTTAAAGTGAATACGCTTGAAGAAAAAGCTGCTTTGGCAGATATAAATATTAGATCTTTCGTTCATGCTCAACAAGAAACTGCCGACCTTTTGGTTAAGCAGAGTACGTGTTGAGCCCTAAAGACTACACTTCCCTTAAACCTTTATCGGGCTTACCAATTATTCATGGGTTACATAGAAGAAATTGTATTAAATTCGAGCTTTTTGTGTCGACAGTAGGCATCTCATTAATGCCTTCTAAAGAGTTCGTTGATGATAGTAAAGGTCAGTTTTCAACTCAACGGATTGGCCATCTGGTGACTGACAGAACAATAGTAAAAGACGATGAGGAATTGAACAAATGGTTTGAGGATGTAGTTAAAAATACCATTATAAAAGAATACGATTATTTGATTTAACTATGTTATTATCCTGTTAATTATTAATGTTATCAAGGGATAAGATGAATCATAAAACACTAATGCTAGCAATGTCGGTTAGCTTAATATTCACCGGCTGCGCAACAGTTGAGAAAAAGGAAATTCACACTACGCCTGTTCAACCTTCTGCTGTAAGTAAAACAATTACAGCAACTGCCGGTCAAACTAAATATTTAAAAAGAAAAGTTGCGATTGGTCGTTTCACTAACGAAACAACCTACGGACAAAGCTTTTTTATTGATAGCGATAATAATCGTATTGGTAAGCAAGCGATGGATATCCTTTCATCTAAATTATTTGAAACAGGTAAGTTCATCATGCTTGAGCGTGCTGACTTAAGTAAAATTGAAAAAGAACTTTCTATGTCAGGTAGCTCGGCACTAAAAAATGCCGCTGATTTTATAATTGTTGGTTCAATCACCGAGTTTGGCCGCAAAGAAGTTAGCGATGTCGGGGTTTTCTCGCGAGTTAAACGTCAAGAAGCCAATGCTACTGTGAACATTCGCATCATTGATGTATCTACAGGTCAAATAATCTATTCAGAGAAAGGTAAAGGCATTGCTTATTCAGAAGCCGGTACTGTGCTAGGTGTGGGTGATAAAGCGGCTTACGATAGCTCGTTAAATGACAAAGTAATAGATGTTGCGATTACAGATTTAGCCTCAAATATTGTGGAAAACATGTTAGGTAAAGCATGGCGATCTTATGTGCTTTCTTATGATGAAGGTAGTTTGATAATCTCTGGTGGTAAGTCTCAAAATATTAAACCAGGGGCAACTTTTGAAGTCGTCAAGTCAGGTAAAAAAGTTAAAAATCCACAAACAGGTATGTTTATCACCCTGCCTGGTAAAACCATTGCCAAAGTTCAAGTGACTAGCTCATTTGGTGAGACACCAGAATCAGAAGTTTCTTTTAGTCAAATAATTGAAGGTAACTTGGATTCTTATATCAAAAAAAATGATTATAAAGATTTGTTTATTCAAGAAATTATTAAGTAACAATATAAGGACATTACAATGAATATCATTCGGACATTATTAATATTTTCACTGCTGGTTATTACATCCGCTTGTAGTAGCTACAATACCTATAGTTCAGGTCAAACGACGGCTGAACCAGTATCCTACCTTTATTTCTCAGGAAATATTACCGGTGCTGAAGTTTCTATTGATGATGCCCCATCATTTATGGTGACCAAAGCAGGCCCGAAGCAACAATATAAAGTAACACCAGGTAAACATACAATTATAGTGACTAAACAAGGCAAGGTAGTTGTTCAGCGTAACGTATTACTCGGCGATGGTCATGAAAAAGAAATAAATATTCCTCAATAACAATAATTAAAATCATCATAGGATCAACATGAAATTAGTATTAACACTTTTAATCTTTACCGCTTTTCTTAGTGGCTGTAAATCAACACCACCAATGTATATGTATGAAAATTACTCTGAAAGTTTTTATGCTTTGAAAAAAGAAAGTGGTCATGAAAGTGATGCCCAATGGCAGAGTTCACTAGAAAGCATTGTTAAGAAATCAAATGCTAAAGCGGTAAGAGTTCCACCAGGAATTTATGCAAACTTAGGTTATATCCAACTAAAATCAAGCAATTACCCAAAAGCTATTGAGTTTTTTGAACAAGAAAAAAGTATTTACCCAGAATCAAGCCGATTTATGGAAAACTTAATTAAAAAAGCAAAAGTGAAAGGGTAATAGAAAATGAATTATATTGAAAAAGTAAAAACCTCACTACTAACCCTATCTATATTATTTCTTAGTGGCTGCGTAGCGCCAACTTACATAACAAAGGGTGAAGAATTCCCTAAAATGTACGAAGAAAAGCCACGTTCACTGCTTGTTATGCCGCCAATAAACTTAAGTACTGATGCTGAAGCAAAGGATTATTATTCAACGACTGTTGAAATGCCTATTGCTTTACATGGTTATTATACTTTTCCTTATCAACTTACTGCTGATGTCTTAAGACAACAAGGCATTTATGATAGTGAGTTAGTTTATGATGTACCGCTAAATAAGTTTCATGAATACTTTGGTGCTGATGCAGTACTTTTTACAAAAATTGTTAGTTGGGATACGTCATATACTGTTTTAGCTTCAACACTGACTGTTTCTATCAATGCAGAGATAAAATCAACTAAAACCTCAGAGGTTTTATGGCAATACAATGGGACGGTTGTCGTCGATTTAGCAGTAAATGGTGGCGGTGGAATAGCTGGCCTTCTTGTTAGTGCAATAGCAACAGCAATCAATACCGCAGCAGCGGATTATACTACTTATGCAAAACAAGCGAATGGTAGATTTATTGGTAGTATGCCGGTTGGACCATATCATCCAATGTACATGAAAGATCAACAAGTTAAATTGTTGAAACAAAGCAAGGCATCTGATTCAGATAAAGCAGACAAAACTGAATAGATTACAATGCTACCAGTGGACTTGTCGTCGTAAGATAAGTCCACTATATCTCAATTGCTTCTCATATCACCTCTTATTACTCACAAATCAAGACAAGAGTTATCTACATAAAAACTAAACTTCATTTCTCGATTTTACGTCTAATATCTGCAATGTGAAGACCAAGCTGGTTGATCATTTTAATATATCGAATCCCTCAATATTCACTTTACCAATTAAAATAAAGCTGTTGATAGCGTATATGAAGCAAGGTTATCATTACATTTAATGCTATAAACCTATCCATTTTATTAAACTTCGAATTGAGCCTAACGATCTTATGATAAACATTACAAATTTTGAACACTCCAAGTTAGCGATTAAAAGCTGGCAAGTACTTGAAAATGACAACTGGTGTGTTTTGGGGCGAAATGGCTCAGGAAAACAATATCTTGATCAGCTTTTAACGGGTACTTTATCGCCAGAATCAGTCGGTGAATTTACAATACCCCACGCAGATAAAGTTGGAATGGTTTCTTTTGAAAGCCAACAAGAAGTTTATGAGCATGAAGTAAAAATGGATGCCTCAGATTATACCGATGCCAATGATATTGGCACTAAAGCTAAAGACTTTTTGCCCGAAGATAAACTCAATGATGTGCTGATTAGTGAATTTGGTTTGAGTCACCGACTTGAAAGTGGTTATCGGCAGTTAAGTACGGGAGAGGGAAGAAAGCTGCTCATCCTACAGGCGATATTTAATGGCGTAGAGCTTCTGGTATGCGATAACCCGTTTGATAGTTTAGATGAAGCTTCCTGTATAGCTCTATCAAATGCCTTAGAGCGATTATCGAAAACAGGTATTAATGTGTTACTGATGCTAAATAATCGTCAAGATATTCCTGAATGGTGTAACAATATCGCCTTTATTGAACGAGGACAGTTTGATGTTGTCGGCAAACTTGAAAGTGACGAAACTAAACGACAGCTAGATGCACTGTTAATGCCGGTATCTGACAATGTTAGTTGGCCAACTAACATGCAAGAATTGTGTGACTTCAAGCACGAACATCTAGTAAAACTATGTAAGGGTAAAGTTCAGTATAAAGGGGTAAGCGTTTTTGAAGATTTAGATGTTTACATCAAACCATTGCAGCATACTTTGATCACAGGACCAAACGGCAGTGGTAAATCTACCCTAATGCAGTTAATTACTGGGGATTGTACCCAATGTTATAGTAATGATATTCATGTGTTAGGTTATAAAAGAGGCTCAGGCGAAAGTATTTGGGAGCTTAAAAAAGATATGGGTATTGTCAGTGCTGAGTTACACCGACAATATCGCGTAAATGGCGATCTGCTAACAGTAGTACTTTCTGGTTTTTATGACTCTATTGGTCTATATCAACAACCTGATCAGCATAAAATTGAAATAGCTCGACAATGGTTAGAAAAAATAGGCTTATTAGCGCATGAGCATAGCTCTTTTCGCAGCTTAAGTTATGGAGAACAACGGTTAGCTTTAATTGCTAGAGCTTTGGTTAAATCTCCCTATTTATTGATCTTGGATGAACCAACACAAGGTTTAGATGAACTGAATCGACATAGAGTACTTAACTTTTTAGAACATTTATCCGAACAAAAGCACAGTACGATGTTATTAGTTAGTCACCGTAAAGATGAGTACCTGTCAATTTTTGAGCAACATATAAAATTGTAAGTTGGAAAAGACGCAACTAAAGCTGATTAATTAGCTTTAGTTGCGAAAAATTAGGGTACTAATTTAAATAAAAAATAAAGTTAATATTTTGTCAAAGTACTTATTTAGCGAAAACACCAATTTAGCCATTTGGGTGCTTTGTTGTGCATTCTTATATCTATAGATATATTACTACCACCTGTGATAGTAAAGACTAGAATAACTATCATCCAAAGCGCTGAAAACTCCCAACCACCGTTGGGGAGCACCCAGATGTATCCAGCAGAAAAGTGTTCGCCCCAAAGCGTAGCGAAATACAAATATAACAATGCTCCTGTGGCAGCAATACGGGTCATTAGGCCAAAGACAAGACCAATACTAACCGCTATTTCAATAACACCAGCGAGGACAACCATTGGTCCTCCAATGTGAAAGCCTACACCAGAAAAATAATTTGAAAATACTTGAAACTGGTTAGGTCCCGCCAATACATGGCCCGAGTAATGTGCAATGAACATCAAGCCAACATACACCCGAAGAAATGTCAGAGCCCAATCATTAAGACTAATTTTATTCGAATAAGCCGCTAATTGATTTTCTTCTCTAAAAGCCAAACATACTGTTTGTATAACAATCAGACCTATCAGGGCATAACTCAAATACATTATATACAGCACTCCGGGACCTGTTTCTCCTAATAACAAGGGATCTAATGCCTGTCTCTTATACACATCTGACGCTGCCGACGAAGAGGATAGTGTAGAT
>OJBR01000508.1_pt1 | contig 16718 bp, 15 predicted proteins | sample 1591161 | NCBI WGS metagenome assembly OJBR01 (sample SAMN05416803, study PRJEB24817) | seawater metagenome | isolation source: Sea water | place: Canada:Atlantic | collected 2013-07
ATCAATGCCTTGCTTCTAAGCCTTTTAACTCTCGCTGAGTTGGGAAGAAATTTAATCAAATTGGTATAACTACAAAACCGCATTATTTTATGGAAAACCCAATGAAAAACGCCACCATTTTAATTGCTGATGATGATGAAGATATCCGCTTAGCATTAAACTTATTACTTAGTGCACAGGGATATCAGATTATTGAAGCGGCTAATGCTAAAGAAATTATCATAGAGAGTAACCGACAACAGCCAGATCTAGTCTTGTTAGATATGAACTTCTCTCGAGATACCACCAGTGGTCAAGAAGGTTTAGCTATTTTAGAACAACTACAGCCATTAAATATCCCTGTGATCTTAATGACGGCTTGGGGCTCGATTGAGTTGGCAGTACAAGGTTTACAAAAAGGCGCTAGTGATTTTATAGAAAAACCATGGAATAAGCTCAAGCTATTGAACAGTATTAAGCAACAATTAAGCTTTTCCCGCGTCAAAGAACAAAATCAAGGTTACCGACAATTACTCGCCAGCGACAATAAAAAGGCCTGGGTTTGTCAATCCCAAAGTATGCAAGCTATTGAGACATTAGTAGCTCAAATAGCACCAACAGATGCCAACATCCTAATTTTAGGTGAAAATGGCACAGGTAAATCATTGCTTGCCGAGCGAATTCATCAGTTATCGTCTCGCCAGCAGGCTCCGCTTATCGCCGTTAATATGGCCGCAATTCCTGATAATTTATTTGAAAGTGAACTCTTTGGTCATCAAAAAGGTGCTTTTACAGATGCTAAACAAAACCGAGTTGGTCGTTTTCAATTAGCTGACAAAGGGACTTTATTTTTTGATGAAATAGGATCTTTGCCGTTAACACTTCAGCCTAAATTATTACGGGTATTAGAAACCGGCCACTATGAGATTCTAGGCTCAAGCCAAACACAAGTCGCTGACGTTCGCTTGATTAGTGCGACTAATGCTAATCTCAATCAATTGGTCAGTGAGCAAGCATTTCGTCAAGACTTACTATACCGTTTAAATACTATTGTTATTACGATCCCACCATTACGAGAACGACTGGAAGATATTTCATCCTTAGCCAATTGCTTTATTGCTAAATTTAGTGAAAAGTATCGCAAACAGGTCTTAATCATCAGTCCGTGTGCGCTCAGTAAATTAAAGCAACATAATTGGCCTGGCAATATTCGTGAATTTAGTCATGTCATTGAACGTGCTGTTTTACTCACCAGTGGTGATGAAATAACCGCCCAGCAATTATTACTAGAAAATCCCGATAGCGCTACTGACTCTGTTCTATTACAACCCCTTGAAGAAGCGGAGAAACAGTTGATTGAAAAAGCAATGACAGTCACTGGAGGTCAAGTAATAGAGGCAGCAAGATTACTCGATATATCTCGTAATGCACTTTATCGACGTTTAGAAAAGTTTGCTATTCATCATGTCCAATAACACCAATAAACCTAAAAAGCCGTTAAGCTTGAAACTCAGCCATGAGCAGTGGCTAGTTTTTGGCTTAGCAACTACGCTATTCACCATATTTTCCTTAATCATTGCGCTCACTGTTACCTTAGGTTGGAGCCTATTGGCGACAGCCACATTGGTTTTTTTCCTCTCTTATCCACTGATTTGGCTTGCTTGGCGTAGTTATAATTTCTGGAGACAAGCCATCATGCAGCTTACCACGTATACTCAAGTGATCCGTGAGGGCGAAACAAATTTACGTTTTAAAGTGCAGCATCAAGACAATTTATTAGCTGAATTACAGCAAGAAATATCAGCCCTAGCCTTAGGTAACGCATATAAGTTACAACAAAACCAAACACTGGAAAATGTCCTGAGCCACATTCTCGATTCTTGGCCTATTCCCGTGTGCTTGTTTGATGAGAACAATCTGTTAAGTTATCGCAATATCGCCATGAAAGAGAAGATCCAGCAACCTATGCTTATTGGCACTGCCGCTAACGATTTAGGCTTTGTCATCGAAAATGGTAACTTAACCCACAGCCAGTTTAATCAGCAGTGGCAATGTCAAAGCATCAGTTACCTCTTTCAACAAAAAAAATGCCATATTTTTTCCGCTTTAGACATTTCCCAACCATTACATCAACAACAAAGCATCACTCAGCAAAACCTTATTAGGGTTTTAGCCCATGAGTTACGAAATTCACTAACCCCGATGGCATCTATGGCTGATACCCTGCTATCTAACGACAGTTTTAATGAAGATCAAGTACGCTTAGTCTTAAGCAGGATCAGACAGAGAAGTAATCGTTTGCTTAGTTTTATTGAGCAGTACAGTCAACTGAGTCAATTGCCTAGCCCGCAATCAAGCTGGTTTGATTTTAATGATTTACTTGATGAGGCTAAAGCGATGATCACCGAGCCTTGTACAATAAGTTATCAAGGCAGTAATCAATGTTTTGCTGACGAGCAGCAAATGGCACAAATATTAATTAATATTTTCAAAAATGCGCAAGAAGCTTGTGATGAAAAACGCTGTGAAATTGATGTTAGCTTATACTACCGACAAGAAAACTCACAAGGTTACCAACAGACCAAGCAAGTCATTGATATTAAAGATAATGGCCCTGGTTTTGCTAACCTTGATAATGCTTTGACACCTTTTTACACCACTAAGAGTCATGGCTCAGGTATTGGCTTATCACTGTGCGCTGAAATCACCCGTAACCATGGCGGTGAATTCACCTTAGAAAATACAGAACATGGCGCAAGAATTAGAATGGCATGGCCAGTTGACAATAAATCTCACTGATCTCTTAATAGCTTAATTTCAACATTAATAGAATAATCCTATCCCCAAAAAAAAGCTGCTACATTGCTGTAGAAGCTTTTATATAAATACCTCAATTGACACCAAGCACTCAGTATACGTACCTATAGCCCCCAAAAATACACATTTCATCAGATAAGTCCTTTAGGTAAGCTGTCACAATTCATTCGTTAAACGGTCATGATTAAGTCATTATTTAGTCGATAATCCGTCATAAACAGTGAGCATACTTCCCCGCAATTAAAACAATAAACATTTATCTAGGGGATATATGACTATTCAATGTTCAAAAAATCTTATTGCTATAGCCATTGCTTCAGCATTGTCGTTACCTGTTTCAGCAGCTGACAAACAAGAAAGCACTATGGAAGAAGTCACTGTTGTGGCTAAAAAGTTATCTCATGCCAATCATGTGATTGAGTCGTCAATGATAAAACAGCAATCACCGGCTAGTAGCATACTCGCTATTATGGATAACCTACCCGGTATTAGTATCAATGAAGGCGATGCTTTTGGTGGTGATGATTGGTCAACATCCATTACGATGCGCGGCTTTACTATTGATGGTAATCAACAGCAACTTGGAATGACAATTGACGGTATCCCAAATGGTGGCTCTAACTATGGCGGTGGCGCAAAAGCAAATCGTTATTTAGACAGTGAAAATATGCGTACCATTGAAGTATCACAAGGAACTTCTGATATTTCATCGGCTTCATTAGAAGCATTGGGCGGTACTTTCAATTTTGTCAGTGCAGATCCTGCTTTTGAAGAAACAACAACATTGGCCTATACCAATGGCGATCATGATGCATCTCGTTATTTCATCCGTCATGACACCGGACGCATTTTCGATAATACCTACGCTTACGCGAGTTATTCATCCACCTCAACTAGTCGCTGGGTTGGCGAAGGTTCAAACGGAGGTATGCAAAGAGAGCACGCTGAGGTTAAGTTCATTACTGAGCTAGGTAACTTAAGTATTACCGGCCGTTTATCTTATGACGATGCCGACGAAGATAATTACAATTCGGTTAGTTTAGAGCAATTCAATCAAACACCTGACTGGGAGCAGTTAACATGGAACTGGACCGGTACTCCCCATCTTGATCAAATGTTTGCCGAAGGCTGGTCAACTCTGCGTGAAAATACTCTAGGTTATGTAAAGTTTGATTATCAATTGTCTGACAATGCGTCGTTTCAAATCACACCATATTTTCATAAAAATAAGGGGCGAGGTGATTGGATCCCACCTTATTTAGTGTCTGCGGTAGATAGTGAAGGCAATCCTACCAACGAAGGTGGCTCAATAGGGTCTACTTATGGCTTTACCGATCAAAATGGTACGCCATTAGCCCCTGCTGCGGGTTGTGAGCAAAGTTTTACTTGGCCATGGGATTCAGGCCCAGGTTTACACCCTGCCTGTTATAGTGATAGCGCTGTGCCAGTCATGTCATATCGTCATACTCATTATGAAAAAGATCGCGTAGGTTTAACTGCAAACGCACAGTGGTCTATTGCCATGAACGACATTCAATTTGGTTTATGGGCAGAATCAAATGAGCGTAATGAATCGAGAGATTGGCATAAAGTGATTGATGCGCGTGTTTATCACCACTTTGATGCAACGCCTTATTGGACACAATATAGTAATAAATTTCAAACTGACACCTTAAAATTCTATCTACAAGACACACTAGATTTTGGTGATCTCTCATTGAATATCGGCGCCCAAAAATACTTAGTAGATATTGAAAAAACGGATGGCTTCACCAACCAACAAACGGGCAAAGTTAATAGTGACTCAGATGTACTCTTTAGTACTGGAGCCATTTACCAAGTAAACAGTAATATAGAGTTATTTGCCGGTTACAGTGAGAACTTTTCAGCCATTAAAGATGGTGTGTTAGAAAGGGATGCTTCGACTCTTGAAAACATCGAACCAGAAACAGCTGAGAATATAGATTTAGGCCTGCGCTACAACACTGAAGATATGAGCTTTTCAGCCACTTACTACACCATTGATTTTGAGAATAGAATTACCTTCATAGCTCCTGGAAGTGATTCAGATGGCATTGATTACACCATTGGTACTAATGGCTCTTACCTCAATGTTGGTGGTATTGAGTCCGATGGTTTCGAACTCAGTGTAAACTACCGCTTCAATGATCAGTGGAGCTTATATTCATCTTATACCAATAATGATTCACGTTATGTCGGTGATGCTCCAGGTTTTACCGCAGGTGATAAAGTCATCGATTCCGTGGATGATATGTTTGTTTTATCAACTGATTACACTAAAGGTGATTTCCGCCTTGGTGCATCGGGTAAATATACTGGAGAACGTGGTGATGCGCCTTCTTACACCACATTTGATTTCAATGCCGGTTACTTTGTTCCTTTTGACGGTCAAGCAATTAGCTCGATTGACATCGCTTTCGTTGTTACCAACATTACCGATGAGAGTTATTTATCAACGGGAACAGGCAATGGCACTACCTTCTTTATTGGTGCACCTCGAACGGCCTCAATGACCTTTACTGCCAGCTTTTAAAGCGTAATAGACAACATTGAAAAAAAAGCCAAGTAGCTATTACTTGGCTTCTTTCATTTAAACTAATAGATAACGGGTCTACACATGTTAAAAAATCTCTATTTCATCATGCTACTGCTAACCTGCTTTAGTATTAACGTTAATGCAGCAAATGATATTTCTGCAATTGATAATTCAGCAACAGGGAAGAATTTAGTGTTGGTCACCATTGATGGTCTTCGTTGGCAGGAGTTATTTTCTGGTGCAGATGCTTCTTTGCTCAATAATGAAAAATTTGTCCGAGAAGGTCATCACGTTAAGGAAAAATTTTGGCATGACAATGAAGAAAAACGTCGTCAATTATTGATGCCATTTTTTTGGAACACCGTAGTAAAAGAAGGCATGGTAATTGGCAATCGAAATATTGGATCAAACATGTCAATTGCTAACCAATGGCACTTTTCCTATCCCGGTTACAGTGAGATTTTTACTGGTGTGGTTGATCACTCCATCAATAGCAATAAAAAAAAATTAAACCCACAAATTTCTTTTTTAGAATGGCTTAATACTAAAAATGAATACCAACACAAACTTGCGGCATTTGGCAGTTGGGATGTATTTCCGTATATTTTAAATAAAGATCGTAGCCAGCTTTATATTAATGCCGGATTTGATTCAGCTCAAGGTTATGCTTTGTCAGAGCAGGCCAAGTTACTCAATAAATTACAAACAGAAATTCCCAGCCCTTGGCACAATGTTCGCTTAGATAGTTTCACTTATCGTTACGCTAAAGATTATCTATTAACGGTTAAACCTAAAGTCATGATAATCGCTTTAGGTGAAACAGATGACTTTGCACACGACGGTCATTACGACAGCTATTTAAACTCTGCTCATCAAACGGATAAGTTCATTGCTGACTTATGGCACACCCTGCAAAAAACGCCAGGCTATCAAAATAATACCGTATTAATGATCACCACGGATCATGGCCGAGGTAGTAATGCCGACGATTGGCAACACCATGCTTCAAAACAAGCGGTACAAGGTTATATGAAAAACCTCAAAGCGTTTCCAAATGGCATAGTGGGCTCAGAAAACATTTGGTTTGCAGCCATGGGCCCTGGTGTAAATGCGCGAGGCGAAATAAAAACCACACAAGAAGTTAAGCAAAAACAAATTGCCGCAACCGCACTAACCTTGTTGGGTGAGGACCCTAAGGTATTTAATCCAAATGCAGGCTCTGTTATTAAGGAGATTTTTTAATGAAATCATCATCATTTGTTCTACTATGTATGACCAGCTTTAGCCTATTAATAACCGCACAAGCTACGCAATTAAATCAGTTACTTCATTTAGATAGGTCAAATAAGTTAAAGAACTCACCACAAAAAATTCTTTTTGGCTCTTGTTCACATCAAGATAAAGCTATGCCTATTTTAAAGTCTATTAATAATGAGGCGGCAGATTTATTCATTTTTCTGGGCGATAATATTTATGGTGATACAAAAAACATGCAAGACATGGCCGACAAATATCAACGGCTAGGCAATAACCCCGATATAAAAGCACTACGCTCAGCCACACCAACCATCGCCATTTGGGATGACCATGACTTTGGTGAAAATGATGCAGGTGCTGAATATCCTCAAAAAGAACAATCAAGAAAGTTAATGTTAGACTTCTGGCAAGAGCCACAAGATTCTGCCAGATATACTCAAAAAAATGGTATTTACACAGCTTATATGTACGGAGAAGAACACAATAAAGTGCATGTTATTTTACCTGATTTACGCTGGAATAGAGATGAATTGAGCAATGTCGGCAGGGTTAATTATCAAACAAAACGTAAGCCAAAAAATATGGGGCCTTATAGTCCTAGCTCACTAAAAAACGCCTCAATGATTGGTGAAACTCAATGGCAATGGTTAGAAAAAGAATTACAAAAACCATCAAGAATTAAAGTGATTGCCTCTAGTTTACAGCTATTACCTGAATTTACCGGTTGGGAGTCTTGGGCTAATTTTCCTCATGACAGAGAACGTCTTTTTACTTTAATTAAAAAGTATCAGGTTAATGGCGTCATAATCATTAGTGGCGATACCCATTGGGGAGAAATGTCTAAGGTATCAGACAAGCTAGACTATCCATTATGGGAAGTAACAAGCTCAGGTTTAACCGAGGAGTGGAAGGAAGTAAGTCCTAACAAACATCGTGTAGGAAACTTTATTAACAAAGTAAATTACGGTGAGTTACTCATTGATTGGCAGCAAGTCGACCCGCAAATAACGCTGAACTTAAAAGATGTAGATGGCAAAGTATTTAGTCAGCAAAAAATGCCGTTATCTTCAATTAGCCCATACGAGAAAACTTAAAATACAGCTAATATGAATCTGCAATCGAAATGTTGAGTTAACAATTAATATAGTGTGATTTGCAAAAGACTAGTTTTTGAATTTATCAGTTTGAAGGTAAAGATTTAAGTTTAACGTTTTTCTTTTGATAGGTTTTAGAAAGCCGCTTATTTTCTAATATAAAAATAAGCGGTCGCAGCAACACTAATTGAGTTGGCCACGCAATGGGTTGTAACCTTTGGTAATGCAACATAGTGAACACCATGTTCAACATGAGTTAATACTAAGACAGAAAAAGATCATCACTTAACGGATTCAAGCTCAGAGCTTTTTCTGTTTGTATAAATTACATACCCTTCTCTCTAATTAAAAATCATATTTGCAGCCATAACTAACAATAACGCCGCGAAGATTTTTTTAATCGTTGAAACGGGTAAATAATGTGTTGCTTTTGCGCCTAACGGCGCCGTAAACCAAGAAGTGCAAACAATGCCGAATAGAGCAGGTAAATAGACAAAGCCAGCAAATCCATGTTCTAAAGCAAAGTGAGCACTGCCCGAGCTGATGTAACCTACAGAACCAAATAATGCGATAACAATACCGCAAGCAGAGGCGCACCCAATGGCTTTTTTCATATCAAGTGAGAAAAACGTCAACAAGGGTACTAAGAGTGCACCACCGCCAATACCTATCATGGCAGACAAGCCACCAGTTATCGTGGTAAAAATGGTTAATAGACCCTTACTGGGCATTTTACGTGCTGGAGAAGAATCACTTTTGGCGCTGTTATAAAACATCTTAAAGGCAATAAGGACTACCGTTACGGCAAACACGATGCGAACAATTTTTTCTGGTAATAGTGCAGCCATAAAACCACTGATGAGTGCTCCTAATGCAACACCCGTCATTATCCAAGGAGCTAGGCTCCACGGTACATTACCATTTCTATGATGAGCTATTGCTGAAGAGGTTGATGTAAATAATATAGATGCCAAAGATGTTGCAATGGCAACAATGACAACTTTCTCAGGTGGTAAAACTTCAAAGTGAAGTAAAAGACTACTCAGCACAGGGACAATAACTAACCCTCCGCCAATGCCTAATAGTCCAGCTAAAAAGCCAACACCACTGCCGAGTAACGCGCAGTAAATAACCAACAATATTAATTCACTCATTCAATTCACTTCTTTAAATAATCAAGGGGCTAGTCACGACATAACAACAGTTATGCTCGCATTAAGCTAAGTAATATAACTGATAAACGCCCAAGTATTCAAATAGATAGGGCATGAATATTTTTCATATACGATGTGAAATAAATGCGCTTTTCATCATGGATCGATCCAAGTATAAATCCTACTCAGATATTAACTCTCGACAAAATTACAATTGATTCTTAGTTAAGTTTTCTTAGTTAAGCCATAGGCCCAAACTTAAAATGACTATGAAAACGACTGACTGAGAAAGTCAGAAAATAAAATTGGAAAGTCTACAAAGAGTAATAAATACATTTAGCTTTATCTCAGGCTTTTACCTCAGCAAATAGGATACCGGATCATAATGAATAAAGACTTTACCTTCACTATTAAGAGCATTTGTCTCGATGAAAATTACCACCCGTCAGACAATACGCGTATCACGACTAACTTTGCTAATTTAGCGAGAGGAAGCTACCGTCAAGCTAACTTACGCAACGCTTTAAAGATGATTGATAATAGTTTTAATGCCTTAGCGCATTGGGATAACACTAAAGGAGACCGTTATTCTGTAGAACTTGAAATAATTTCTGTTGATATGGATATTGAAGGTAGTGGTCAAACCTTCCCATCGATCGAAGTATTGAAAACCAATATTGTCGATCATCAAACAAACAAGCGCATTGAAGGCATTGTAGGCAATAATTTTTCCTCATATGTTCGCGATTATGATTTTAGCGTATTACTGCTGGATCATAATAAGGATCAGCCTAAATTTAGCATTCCAACTAACTTTGGCGAATTACATGGAAAACTCTTTCAATACTTTGTCAATTCAGAAGTTTATAAACAACACTTTAACAAGACACCTGTCATATGCCTCAGTGTTTCGGATACCAAAATCTACCATCGAACTGAAAACCAACATCCGGTATTAGGTGTTGAATACCAGCCAAATGAATCGTCTTTGACTGAGCAATATTTCAAAAAAATGGGCTTGCAGGTTCGTTACTTTATGCCACCAAACACTGTTGCACCTTTGGCTTTCTATTTTTTTGGTGATTTACTTAATGATTACAGCAGCCTTGAATTGATAAGCACCATTAGCACGATGGAAACTTTTCAAAAGATCTATCGACCAGAGATTTATAACGCGAATGCTGTTGCCGGAAAGTCCTATCAACCAAACTTAAAGAACCTAGACCATTCATTAACGCAAATTGTTTATGATCGAGAAGAGCGCAGCCAGTTGGCCAATGAGCAGGGTAAGTTTACTGAAGAACACTTCATTAAACCGCACCAAACAGTGCTTGAGCAATGGTCTGCTAACTACGCGCAATAGTTTCGTTAAATAGTTAGTTCAATTCTTACCTTCAATCATTACGTTCAAAAGTTAATCAAAATATACGGCATCATTTATTATGAAAACTCTTATTAGCAAAACAGTGTTACCCACTTCAACTGCAGGTAGTTTACCTAAACCGGCTTGGCTTGCAGAGCCTAAAACACTTTGGTCACCTTGGAAATTGCACGGTGAAGAATTAGCGGCAGGAAAACACGATGCTTTACGCTTATCATTGCAAGATCAACAACAAGCAGGTATTGATATTGTTAGCGATGGCGAGCAAACTCGCCAACACTTTGTTACTACGTTTATTGAACACCTCAACGGTGTTGATTTTGAGAAACGCAAAACTGTTAAAATTCGTGATCGTTATGATGCAAGTGTACCGACGGTTGTCGGTGCTGTTAGTCGCCAAAAGTCCGTTTTTGTTGAAGACGCTAAGTTTTTACGTCAGCAAACCAAGCAACCTATCAAATGGGCCCTACCTGGTCCCATGACAATGATAGATACACTGTATGATGACCATTATAAAAGTCGTGAAAAACTCGCCTGGGAATTTGCTAAAATTCTCAATCAAGAAGCCAAAGAGTTAGAGGCTGCTGGTGTTGATATTATCCAATTTGATGAACCGGCATTTAATGTATTTTTTGATGAGGTGAATGATTGGGGTATTGCTTGTTTAGAGAGAGCAATTGAAGGACTTAAATGCGAAACTGCTGTGCATATTTGTTATGGCTATGGCATCAAAGCCAATACGGATTGGAAAAAAACCTTGGGGTCAGAATGGAGACAATATGAAGAAGCTTTTCCCAAACTGCAAAAATCCAATATTGACATCATTTCACTAGAATGTCACAACTCCCATGTTCCAATGGAGCTACTTGAACTTATTCGCGGTAAAAAAGTGATGGTAGGCGCTATTGATGTAGCAAGCGATATCATTGAGACACCAGAGGAAGTAGCCAATACACTACGAAAAGCACTTGAATTTGTCGATGCCGACAAGCTTTATCCTTCTACCAACTGCGGCATGGCACCTTTATCTCATCAAGTAGCAACAGGTAAGCTAAATGCCTTAAGTGCAGGTGCCGAAATTGTCCGAAGAGAACTCTCAAGCTAGGACATGGTGATATTTTTCTGCAATAATCATTTAGGTAAAGCTAATTCCTAGAAGAAGTTTTGAATTTAATGATTTGTTTTTTTGAAAGGATTTTAGAATACCGCTTGAACTATTATAAATAGATCAAGCGGTTACTAAATTAGTCGAGTTGACCACATAAGCCGGGTTTTGTAGCTCTCTTACTAAAAGTAAAAGAGATGACAATCATTCGTCTAGGCTATAAATCGCTCTATAGCTCAAGCAACCTACCCGGTTTCCACGCGAGCCACGCTTATATTATCGAAACTTGCGTTTTAATAATCATGAAACCCTATTTGGTCTTGCTCCAGGTGGAGTTTACCCTGCAATTACTGTTACCAGCAATCCGGTGCGCTCTTACCGCACCCTTTCAGCCTTACCTGTTCCGCAAGCGGTCATCGGCGGTCTTCTCTCTGCTGCACTTGTCGTCGGCTCACGCCGCCCAGGCGTTACCTGGCACCCTGCTCATTGGAGCCCGGACTTTCCTCCCCCTCATCTGTCTAGTTCAAATCGAAATTCAAACTACAACGATAAAGCAGCGATTGTCTGGTCAACTCGGCGCGCATTTTACCTTATTCAATCGAAAAGTCTATAACCTTTGCCAAATGACCTTACTTAAGGCCTAAAGCAACTTCATATAAGGCATTTTTCTTCACACCATAAATTTCAGCCGCTATAGCACAGGCCTTTTTAGGTTTCATCTCTGCAAGTAGTAATTTCAGCGTATTAATCACCTCTGCCGATATTTCATTTTCAGTCGCTTTATAACCTTCAATGATCAGTACCATCTCCCCTTTTAACTGATTGGCATCTTGTTCTAACCAAGTAAGGAGGTTTTCAGCCGTGTCGCTATGAATAGTTTCAAATGTCTTAGTTAACTCTCGAGCGATAACAATATAGCGCTCACCACCTAATGTCGTAACAATATCTTGAACTGTATCGATAGCCCGGCGTGGTGCGTCATAAAAAACCATAGTGCGAGATTCATCTGCCAATGCAGTCAACGTTGCCTGTCTGGCACCGGACTTAGAAGGTAAAAAACCCTCAAAGCTAAATCTATCCGTTGGTAAACCCGCAACTGATAAAGCTGATATAGCAGCACAAGCACCAGGGATAGGCGAAACTTGTAATCCTAGGCTTCGACAATGGCGAACGAGATGAAATCCAGGATCACTGATTAATGGTGTCCCTGCATCAGAGACAAGCGCAATAGTTTTGCCTTCTTGTAACATAGCCGCCACTTGGTCTTGGCGTTGACGTTCATTATGATCATGCAATGACATGGTTTTATTTTTAATAGAAAAGGCAGACAGCAATTTTCCCGTGTGACGAGTATCTTCACACGCAATAACATCAACTTGCGTTAATATATCAATTGCCCTTTGGCTGATATCGCCTAAATTACCAATTGGGGTTGCGACAATATAAAGAGTCGAAGGGGTTAGGGTTGTTTCACTCATGTAAACTTACTTCACTTATTAGGCATATTTAGTTGAGACTCACTACGTAGGCGTTTATTATAACCCCATACTAATAGCAATATGCACGGATTTATTTATTGTGTTAAAAACAACGTGCTTATTTGTAAGATTAAAGCCAACAAAGGTAGATAACTTTTCAATGCATTTTCACCATTTAAAATCGCGAGTATTACCTGCCCTGTTGCTTATTTTTCTTGCGAGTTGCAGTACTAAGCAAGCTCCAGACTCGACAACGCAAACTAAAGCAGTCACTGAAATTGAAGAAATTGATGTTAATGCAGGCGCTTTATCTGCTGAGCAGCACGTTGAACTAGCAAAAACATTAGACACTAGTGGCGCTGTAAGTGAATTACTGATTGCAACAAAACTATTTTATCAACAAAAAGATTACGTAAAGGCACTTTGGCTTGCAGATAAAACAATGCCATTGATCGATGACAATGTAGTCAACAACAATCATGAAAAAGTACAGCTAGCCCTCATTAAGGCAAGTAGTTTGCAGCAACTCGGTTATTATCCTGAAAGTCATGTAGAGCTTAATCAACTTGAGCAATACGCTACAGACAATAGCATTCTGCTTACCGCCACTTATTACCGATTATTAAGTGTGGCATTTCAAGAAGAAGAGCAACCAATATCAGCTTTAAATGCACAATTATTTGAATTTTCAGTTACCCCTACAAACGCACAAAACCAGCAGCAGATAACAAATATTTGGCAAAACTTTCAAACGTTATCTCAATGGCAATTAAACTTGCTCGCTTTAGATAAAGCACCTAACAGTAAAGGTTGGTTAACCTTGACGGCATTAGCCAATAAATTTGGTGGTAATCAAGCGCAAATGAAATATCACCTGAATATATGGCAAAATCAGTTCAAACTCCATCCTGCTAATGTCATCGCAAAACAGCTTTCTTCTCAAGCTATTGCACCGAAAGAAATAAAAAATATTGCCGTGATCTTGCCCTTAAGTGGCAAACAACGATCTGCAGGACGAGCAATCCAACAAGGCATTTTGGCCAGCTTTGATAACGACAAAACTAAAAGCCTACACTTTGTCGATAGTAATACAGTCAACTGGTACGGATTAACTAATGATTTTACAACATTAAAAATAGATTATGTTATTGGGCCATTACTTAAATCTAATGTTGATAAATACATCAGCCATACCAGTGCACAAACGCAATCGAAAAATAATGACTTGCTTAATGCCAGTTCAGGTTTATTTGATATGAATAAAGCCCAGGGAACGATAGATACCTCATCGATTAACCAAAACTCAACAACTGACTACTTCACTGCTATCGACAGCGACTCAGCGATAAAGAGCTATTTAGAGCCAACACAAGACAGTAAATCAATAGATACTTTACTGTTAAATATTCCGGCTAAAGCGGCTTTAACTCGTCATCACACGGTGCTTTCTATGCGCCCTGAGGACGAAGCCAAACAAGCAGCAACAACGTTAAGTCGGCAGCAATTTAAGCACCCTATTGTATTGAGTCAAAAGAATATTGTTAGTAAGCGAATTGCTCAAGCCTTTGTTAAACAGTGGCAACGAATAACAGGTAAAACCATTGAGGTTGTGTATTACGATACAGGCGCTCAAATGCAAGAAAATGTTAAAGCTAGTTTATCCGTTGATAAGAGTAAGGCGCGTATTACTAAACTCAAAAGCCGGTTGAATCAAAGTATTAAAACTAAAACCCGTAATAGACGCGATATTGACATGATTTATCTCGTTGGTACCCCTGAGCAAACCCGCTTAGTAAAGCCTTACATCGAAGTTAATATAAGCGAGTTTGCCAAACTAATTCCGGTATATGCGAGTTCACGAAGCCACAGTACTCAATCCGATTACAGTAGTAATAGTGATTTGCAAGGACTAACGTTTACTGAAATCCCATGGCTTTTAGGCAACGAACAAGATTCCCAATTAGCCGCACTGAGCCAAGAGCTTTGGCCTAAGCGCAGTGACGGTTTATCACGCCTATTCGCTATGGGATATGATAGCTATCAGCTCATTAATAAAATTCCGTTGATGCAACAAGCACCTTACCTCCAACATTGGGGACAAACTGGTGTGCTAAAACTTAACGAGAACAGCGTTTTGACTCGAAGTTTACTTTGGGGTGTTTACAAGCGAAATAAGGTGGTTTCTATTGCTATGGAAAGATAAAGCCTCAGCTAAAGACACCAACAGTTCGAATAAGGGACAAATTACTGAGAACTATGCAGAGCAGTATTTGTCTAAGCAAGGTCTAATACTTATTGAAAGAAATTTTCACTCTCGCCAGGGTGAAATTGATCTCATTATGCTTGATGGTGATACCTATGTTTTTATTGAAGTAAAATATCGTAAAAGCAAAGAGTTTGGTGGCGCTATTGCTTCGGTGTCAGCAAGTAAGCAGAAAAAGATCAAACATTGCATTACATTTTATCTACATCAAAGTGATATAAATGAATATAATACGCCCTGTCGTATTGATGTCGTAGCACTTGAAGGTGATATTACTCAGCCAGATGTTACTTGGTTAAAAAATGCATTTTAGCCTTTTACCAGTAAACTCATTACCCATATTACACAGTCGCGGAGTCCGTTTTCCATGCTAGAACAGATCAAAAATAATTTTACCGAAAGCATTCAAACACAAATAGCTGCTAGCGAGTTGTTAGGTCCATCTATTGAACATGCTGGTATGATGATGGTTCAGTGCTTACTAGGTGGCAATAAAATTATCTCTTGTGGTAATGGTGGCTCTGCTGGTCATGCTCAACATTTTTGTGCTCAATTACTCAATAAGTATGAAACTGAGCGCCCTAGCCTACCAGCCATCTCTCTAAATAGTGATATATCTACTATTACTTCTATCGCTAATGATTACCAATATGATGAGGTTTTTTCTAAACAAATAAGAGCCCTTGGTCATAACGGCGATGTGTTATTAGCTATTTCAACCAGCGGTAACTCCCGTAATGTAGTAAAAGCCATTGAGAGTGCTGTATCGCGTGATATTCCTATTATTGCTTTAACAGGCTTTGATGGTGGTGATATTTCAGGGCTGTTAGGTGAGGCTGATGTTGAAATACGTGTTCCATCAGCAAGAACATCAAGAATTCAGGAAGTACATTTGGTTGTCTTACATAGCCTTTGTGAGATCATTGATAGTACATTGTTCCCGCAAGGTGAATCGTAAATGTTTATGCTAAAAAGTATGTCTACATTGGCCAAGAGTAAAACGGCACGAATAGCAGGGTTTCTTATGCTAGCTTCAGCATTGCAAGGCTGTGCTGTTGCCACTGTAGTTGCCGTTACTGCCGGTGCCACTATGGTGGCTGATAGACGAACTTTTAGTAAACAAATAGATGATCAAAGCATTGAATTTGTCGCTCATAATGAATTGAACAAACAAAAGGCATTGTCTAAAAATACTAACTTACATGTGATTAGTATGAATGGTACTGTTTTAATTATCGGTCAAGCTCCTAACAGCTACCTTAGAGACCTCGCGATAAAAACAATCCAAGATGTACCTGATATAGTGACCATACATAACCAGGTACGCATTGGCTCTACAACCGCTATAACCACACAAAGTAATGATATCTGGCTAACCTCTAAAGTTAAATCAGCTTTGCTTGCTAATGGTGACGTCAATGCGAAAGATATTAAGGTGGTCACTGAGAATTCTGAAGTCTTTCTTTTAGGTTTAGTGACGAAGCAAGAGGCTGATATTGTGGTAGAAATCACGCGTAACATCAGCGGTGTCAGCCGTGTGTTTAAGGCCTTTGAGTATATTTAATACTCAGACCAAGTCCATTAAGTTATTTCCCACTCAGCGAGAATTAAAAGGCTTAAAGGCAAGGCATTG
>OJBR01000516.1_pt1 | contig 16584 bp, 13 predicted proteins | sample 1591161 | NCBI WGS metagenome assembly OJBR01 (sample SAMN05416803, study PRJEB24817) | seawater metagenome | isolation source: Sea water | place: Canada:Atlantic | collected 2013-07
CGAGATCTAGTACGGTCTCGTGGGCTCGGAGATGTGTATAAGAGACAGATAAAATTGCATTTACAATTGTAAATGGTTAATATGTGACCGCTTTATTTGAAAAATCAAACTCGATTTTTCTTTTATCTTTCCTAAAATAGAGCTCCAAACTATGAACTTAATAAGGATTATTCTGTGAATATCAATAAAAACTTAATAGCACTGGCGCTTGCTTCTGCCCTCACCGCCTGTGGCGACAGCTCAGATGACTCGACTACAAAAACAGATCCCGCAACGGACATACCTGTCATAACTGAAACGACCATTAATGGTAAGGCCATTAAAGGTGTTTTAACCAATGCTGTAGTAACAGTATACAAATTTGTTGATGGTAACCCGATAGTTTTAACAGATACGGAGCTTAAAGATGCAAATGTTAGCACTGATGGAGAAGGTAATTATACCTTTACAGTACTCGATTACACAGGTCCAATAAAAGTTGAATTATCACCAAGCACAGATGCTGCCAATCCAACAAAAATGACCTGTGATGCACCTGCTGGCTGCGGTGATGTAGCCTTTGGTCAAGAAATCAATTTAACCAGTGCGGATCCTAGTTTCAAGCTTGCTGCCATTTCACTTGTTGATGCTGATGCAGAAGTAAAGTTAAACGTATCAGCGTTAACTCACTTAGCTTCAAAACTAATTGAAGCCGATGAAGATGGTATTAATACAACAACCATAGCAGCACAATCATCTAAGATAGCAAATACTTTTGGTATTACAGGCGATATTACCTTACTCGAGCCAACAGTAACGGATGATGCAGCGGCTGTTGCGGCCGAAGATAATAATGACGAACTAAAATATGGTTTAATCAATGCAGGAATCATGGCAGCATTATTTTCAGGTGAAACCGATGATGCCGGTATATTATCAAGTAAGCTTGCAGAAGTTGCCGCTGATCTAGTTGAAAATGATGGTGCTTTTTTAGTTAATCAAGATGAAGATGATGGCTTTGAGTTAGCTTTGGCAGAAGTTCTTGAAGGTGCTGCCGAGTCAGCCAAAGCAGCTGCTGAGCAAATTGCGGCAGACGATACTTTAACGATAATTTTAAATTTAGCACAGTTAGAAACACAGCTTGTAAATGAACAGGCTTTCCAAGAAAGCAACGTAGGTTATGATGGTCGTGCCACAGTAGTTGTTGATGTACTTACCCAAGGTGATGCTGTAGCAAAAGCCCAAGCAATGGTCGAAGATGTTCGTTTGTTTACTCATTTATTTAATGACGAAACTAGCGATGGCGCAGGTATTAAAAGTCAAGGGGATGAATATGTCGCCTTGTTAGAAGCCGCTGGAACTATGGTTGAGGCTGAAGCCGACAGCTTTGAATTGATTGCTAAACTTAGTGATGCATTGTCCGCTATGAGTACCGCTCATGATGAAGAAACAATTACCAAAGCAGCCGCCGCTGCAGGCATTAGTATCTCAACCTATATAGACGGTGCTACCGGCATTGTTACTTTTGAAGAAGAAACAGCAACAGGTGGTATTCTTTTTACCGTAGAAGCAACTTCAGGCAGTGAAAAAGCTCTGTTGAATGTTTCGGCTGAATTTTCAGAAGATAATAAAAGTATCACCTTAACTATTGATGGTTTAGTTGAATCTGCGGGTGCTAAATTCACATTGAATGAGGGCAGTTTTGCAAAAGTTAACTTAGACACAGCAGCCTCACGTACAGCTTTGGATGATGATACTTATGAAGGTGAAATTGTTTCTGGCGAGCTAGAGCTAGCACTATCATTAGCACAAAAAGCCACGGATGCAGTACCAAATCCGGTTACTTTTGAAGGTATGGTAAAAACTAAATTATTGCTAATAGAAGAGCGCATTCTAAATGAAAACTGGGAATGGGATGACCAAAAGCAACAGAGCACCGCTAGTTATGGTCGCCCTGAGTTAGATAGCTTAGTTCTACCTGAGACATTAAGCTTAAGTGGTGCCTTCAACTCACTTGAAGGAGATGCAATCAGCGCAACTATAACTGTTAATATTGATGACTTAGCGACTTATGAGGCGCCAGAGTTTAAGTACATAGGAAAAGAAGTAGCAAACCTAGTCAATATTACTACTTCAGGTGACTCGATTGTTTGGACAGAGGCTGACAATGTTTCAGATGAAGAACAAGCAACTCTTATATATAGCTTATCTCATGATGCCCAAGCGGGGAACTGGACAGGCTCACGAAGCTTTATGTCAAAAAATGCAGAAGAACATTGGTCTGGTATGGGCAACGAACTAAAACACTTTAGCCGTACAGAAGATATTGGTTTAGATGTTCCAAGCCTTGTTTATACCTTAGCCTATATATCAGACAGTGAAGAAACGTCCTTCTGGGCTAAATCTGTTCGTATTACCCCTGTAGATGAAAATGGAGATGAAAAAGCTGACGGTTATCATTTTGAACGAATTACCACCACTGACGGTCAATATAACGGGCTTGTATATAACACCGAGGAAATGCTTAATAGCGATGGCAGTATCAACCTTGCTGCACTTGTTAATTCTAATGGCGAAATATTAACAGCAGGTGGTCAACAAGAGTGGACTAATGTCCAAAACCTAAATACCTATTTGACTGTTGAGGACTTCCTGCAAGAAAGGCCTTGGGAGTTTGTTGGAAATCCATACACATTAACTACTAACGCAGAGTATTTTGCCAACTCTCTAAATGAAGAGAATTCTCTTATTGTTGATGATATTGGTAAAGCGGTAATCTTCTTCAATGAAGAAGAGTTAGCTGAGATTGCTACTGGTGAATTTACCGAACTCAATCCTACAGCTTATTTAACGCAATCACTAATCAAAGATGTAGTAACTGTTGAAGTAAGTGAAGACGCTAATAGCGTAAGCTATTTAATCGAAAACGGCCTTTCGCGTGAATTTACATTTTCTGGAGCAGGTAATGGGAACTTTACCGCAGAAATAGCTACAACCGACTTAGAGGCAGGTGAGGAACATCATACAGCCACTAAAACAATTGTATCTAGCACCGAAGATATTGGTTTGAATGTTGACAAAGTTAGACTAAACATAACCGAGTCACACACAGCACATCCTACTGACCCGAATAGCGGCGGCCACCAAATCATTATCACTCCTAAAGACCATAATGGTGATGGTAATGCGGAGCAATTCGTCGCTAGACATGAGTACGGAGATCATTTTAATGCTAATGGCGAATTAGTTGATGAATCTAATGGTATTATTGTTCCAAATAGCATTTATGAAATATTCGACTCTTATGAAGAGGTATACTGGAATGAGCCAAGTTTTGCCAATGATGTACCTTTTAACCCTCTGACAGTTAACAGTGCTATAGAGTTATTTAAAAATATAATAGTTAATGAGTCACGCTCGCCTTATGTCTGGGTTGATGATGTTGGCCGACTAGAAGTTACTTTAAGTGACGAAGACTTAGACTCAGTTATTGCTAATAGTACCACTAAGTTTGATGGCTACAATACTGAAGCCGATGATAAAAACATATTAGAAGATGAAAATACCTTCCTTGACATTAATGCAGCACTGACATTAGAAGCTATCTTAGGTGACTACCAAGTTAAATTACAACTTTCGGGCGAGAGAAGTGCTCTTGAAGAGGGTACTTTTGATCTTAATATGAGTTACCGCTTACCTGGTGCCGATACGCAACGTTCATTTACTGCACATTACAATACCGAAGTAGAAGGTCGCTTAACGGCTAATAATGCTGATGGTGTAGTATTAGTACTAAATGAATCCGATGAAGATGCTACAGGTACGCAAGTACTAGGACAAATTCTCGTTGGTCCAACAGCTATCGTTGCTGCAACCATTGAAGATAGAGATGGCGCTATCTTTATAGTTTATGCAGATATTGATAATGATGGTGTACAAGAAGAAGAAAGTTTATAAATTTTACTTTGCTAATAACTACTAAACGATAGTCGTTTAGGATAAGTTAAAATGCCAGTCATCTATGACTGGCATTTTTTATAAGCTAACAAATAACCAATTTCTTCCAACAAGGAGTATTAGTGAAGATTAATTTACTTTGTGCTGTTACGTTAACTTTTTTATTTACCGCTAGTTGGGCGAATAAAAGTTACGCTAATAATAAACAATTCGATAATAATATTTCAGCTTATGTACTGAGTGAATCTTATAGTAATATTTTACCAATAAAACAACTCATTAATGATGAGTGGAAGCAAGCTCCAGCAACAGATTCAAGTATCGGTTTTACTCAAAATGAAACAGGCTTAAAAGCTTATTGGGGAAATATATCTTTTAATATTGCTCACCGAATTGATTACTTTGTATTTACTAACCCCGATACCGCGCAAGCTTTATATTTAGAGCGTACCGATCAACTGCTAACCACACAAGATAGTTATCAACTCGCGTTAAAATTACATCACCAACGCAGTAATGGTTTTAGGCTTGGTTATCAATGGCAGTTTGGCAGTTTTTCTACTGAGATTAACTTAGGTTACTGGGATGTTAGTGCTAGTAGAGAGTCTCAAATTACTGGTGAAATTTTTGGCGATAGTCAGAATAACATTACTGGCACTGCAGAAATTAGTGAGTCTTACAATGATAAAAACTTTTTAAAACACACTAATAACAATCAATGGGAAACTGATGGTTATGGTATAACACTTGATTTAGCTATCAATTGGCAAGTAACTGATAACTTTAATATAGACGTTGATATTAAAGATTTATACACACAATTTAGCATGAAAAGTTTAGGCTTTAGCCAGGGTAAAGTTGATACGGATGGCACTTTTATCAATAGCCTTGGTGGCAAGTCATATTTACCACTATATCGGGGTATTTTTGGTGCAAAAGATTTTGATTTCACCTTACCTGAACAAGTAAATTTAGTTGCGCATTACCAAGCAGAAAGTTTTACCACTGAAGGTTTCTCGCTGGGTTATCTTGCACGTTATAAACGACAAGGAGACGTTAACTTTTATTATGCGGGTGTAGAGCTGGGCTTTGAAAGTAGCGCTCTCAGGTTCATGTTAGATATGGAGCACCTTTATCCTGAGATTCAATATAGTAACTCATGGTGCGCTGTTACGCTTGCTATTGATGATATTGAGATAAATAAAGCAATGCAGTTTTCTTTAGGGCTGTCTGGGCAGTATTCTTTTTAAAAAAAAGGTGCTTATTACAAGCACCTTTTATAAATCATTGAGACGAAGTCAACTAGCTAGTCAGCAATATACTCAACGACTTCTAGGCCAAAGCCTGACAATGAGTGGTATTTAGTTTGTGAACTTAATAAACGCATTTTACTCACACCTAAGTTCGCTAAAATTTGAGAACCAACGCCAACATTACGAGAGCCAATGTGACGATTAGTTTCTTTTACCGTTTCACCAGCGTCAATTTTGGCATATTTTTCTACCAAGTTTATCAACTCAGCTGCCGACTCGTGTTTGCCTAATAATACAAGTACGCCACCCTCTTTAGCTATTTTTTCTAACGCACTTGCCATAGGCCAAGTTGCAACACTTTCACGTTGACTGAATAATAAATCTTTAAAGGTATTTTCTAAGTGAACACGAACTAACGTTGGCTCTTCGGCTTTGATTTCACCTTTAGTTAAGGCAAAGTGTGCTTGACCATCAATAGTGTCTTTAAACACTGTTAAATCAAACTCACCAAAAGCAGTAGGAAGTTTACACTGAGAAACTCGCTCGATAGTTGTTTCAGTCGCATTTCTAAATTCAATTAAATCGGCAATGGTGCCCATTTTGATATCGTGTTTTTGTGCAATGATTTCTAAGTCAGAACGGCGCGCCATCGTGCCATCTTCATTTAAAATTTCGACAATAACAGCAGCTGACTCAAAACCAGCCATACGTGCTAAATCAACACTTGCTTCAGTATGACCTGCGCGATTCAACACACCACCATCTTTAGCGATTAGTGGGAAGATATGGCCTGGTTGAACGATACTAAGATGTGTTGCTTCTTTATTTGCCGCAGCAAGCACAGTCGTTGCACGATCAGCAGCAGATATACCTGTAGTTACACCCGTAGCCGCTTCAATTGATACGGTAAAGTTAGTACTAAACTGTGCCTCATTTTTATCTACCATTAAGGGTAGCTTTAATGTCTCACACTTTTCACGACTCATTGGCATACAAATTAAGCCACGGCCATGGGTTGCCATAAAATTAATAGCTTCAGGGGTCACTTTTTCAGCGGCCATGATGAAGTCACCTTCATTCTCTCTGTCTTCATCATCCATTAAAATAACCATCTTACCTAAGGCAATATCTGCGATGATTTCTTGTGGGGTATTTAAATTCATTTCGGCCTCTTTAAATGGCTAGCTATGTTGTTAGCCTATTTTAACTATTCTTATTGAGTATATTTTATGAGTTCATGAAGTAGATGGACTCACCGTTTAATCTTTCACTAATATTTATCATTTTGCTCTAAAAAAGGTTATTTAATAAAACCCGCTCTAGATAACATAGATTCGCTAATATTCGACGTTGATGCATGCTCACTATCATTGTTTTTAGTCAATAACCGTTCTAAGTAACGAGCAATTAAATCTACTTCTATATTTACTTTGCTACCTACTTGATACTGAGCAAAGATGGTTTCTTTTACCGTATGTGGCACTATCGTTAAGCGAAACTTTCCTTTTGAGCCATTTTCAGCAAGTGAATTCACCGTTAAGCTAGTGCCATCAATAGTCACAGAGCCTTTTTCGGCAATATAATGCGCTAAATTACTTGGCATACTTAACCAATATTCAATACTATTACCATTGTTATTTATGGCTAATATTTCACTAACACCATCCACATGGCCTGAAACCATATGACCACCAAAACGTGTGCTCGCCAACATCGCTTTTTCAAGGTTTACTTTACTGCCAACCTTATAGTTTGCAAAACCAGTACGTTGCAGTGTTTCGTTCGACACATCTGCGCTGTAGCTGCCATTACTCTTGCTCTTATCAAAATCAACCACTGTAAGGCAAATACCATTTGTTGCAATGGAGTCACCCAGTTTAACATCACTCATGTCCAAGTTATTGGTATCTATAACTAAACGAGCACCTTGGGCATTAACATTGATGGCTGTTATAGAACCAACAGCTTCGATAATTCCTGTAAACATAGACTTCTCTACTTAATGTTGTGTTAGTTGGCTAGTAATGCGGATATCTCCACCGACCATACGAATATCACTAATGGTTAATGCCTTAGCTTGGTTTAGCCTTGAAATAGAAGGCATTTCCACTAAATTTTTACCATCGCCACCCATTAATTTAGGTGCTTGGTAAAGAATAAGTTCATTAACTAAATTTTGCTCAATAAAGGCACCACTTAACTGTGCCCCGGACTCAACTAAAATATCATTAAGTCCTCGTTTTGCTAGATATTCTAACAAAGCCTTTAAATTTATTTTCAATTTACCTTGAGCATTTTTCGTCATAGGTAATTGCACCTGTTCTACGAAATGAGGCCATTTTGGTAAGTTTTCAAGATCTGACTCAACTTTATTTTCAACATGCCTTTGAACTTCACCATTAATAAGCAAAATTGGTGACTCATGTTCGAATAATGCGAGGTCTGGCGTTAATCTATTTTGACTATCGATAACAATGCGTAATGGTTGGCGAAGGGTTTCTTTAGGGTAGTTATTTTTCAACTCACCTAACTCAGACCAACGAACTGTCATCTTGGCATTATCGAAAAGAACTGAATCTGCACCGGTTATAATCGCACAGCTTTGCGCTCGTAAACGCTGAACATCTTGTCGTGCGTCCGCTGATGTAATCCATTTACTTTCGCCACTCGCCATGGCTGTTTTTCCATCAAGACTTGCTGCTAATTTACAGCGTACATAAGGCAGGTTATTGACCATCTGATGAATAAAACCAACGTTAAGCAGTCTAGCACTTTGTTCTAGCAAACCAGATTTTACTGTAATACCAGCTTTTTCAAGAAGGGCTAAACCATTACCTGAGACTTGTGGATTGGGATCAACCATGGCAGCAATAACATGGCTAACACCAGCATCAATTAATGCTTTTGCGCATGGCGGCGTACGACCAAAATGGCTGCAAGGTTCAAGAGTGACATAGGCGGTAGCGCCTTTTAATAAGGTAAGGTTATTTGCTTTTGCGTGTGCTAAAGCATTAACTTCGGCGTGACCTTGTCCTGCTTTTTGATGATAGCCTTCACCGATAACCTGACCAATGCCATCTTTATAGCTCACCAACACACAACCAACTCTAGGGTTGGGAGAAGTAGTAAAGTGCCCTTTTTTCGCCAAATCAATAGCTATGGACATAAACTCATGGTCTTGCTCAGTAAAGTCAGTCTTATTAGTAGCGCCCCGCATAGTCATATTATTTAACCGTTTTTGCTGTTTTAGCTTTTTTAGTTTTACCATTTTTTTCTTTACCTAATCGGGTGATCTCATCAGCAAATTCACTGATATCTTCAAACGATAAATAAACAGAGGCAAAACGTAAGTAGGCAACTTTATCTAACTCTTTAAGCTGCGCCATAATTAAGTCGCCGAGCATTTCACTGCTAATCTCTCTTTCACCTGTAGCACGCATTTGAGACTTTAACTTATTCACAGCCAACTCTATTTGTTCCATGCTGACAGGACGCTTTTCTAATGCTCGAGTTAAGCCACTCAGCATTTTATCTTCATTAAACGGTTCTCTGCTGCCATCACGCTTTATAATTCTTGGCATCACCAATTCAGCACTTTCAAAGGTAGTGTAACGTTCGTGACAGGCTAAACATTCACGACGTCTTCTTACTTGATGGCCATCAGAAACTAAACGTGAATCGATGACTTTAGTGTCATTCGCTGAACAAAATGGACAATACATGATTTACCTACGGAGATTAAAACTAAGTTTACGGACAAAAAAAATGGCCGCTCAAGGCGACCATTTTAATATAAATTCACAGATATTAGTGAATTAGTTTTTCATTCCAGAATTTACTTTTGGTAAACAGGGAAACGAGCACATAATTCTTTAACTTGATCTTGAACACGTTTGCTAACGTCTTCATTTTCAATATCATCAAGAATGTCACAAATCCAGCCAGTTAATGCCTTAGTTTCTTCAGTACCAAAACCACGACGAGTAATCGCTGGAGTACCTAAACGTAGACCTGAAGTAACAAACGGAGAACGTGGATCGTTTGGTACTGAGTTTTTGTTTACTGTGATGTGTGCTTTACCTAAAGCGGCATCAGCATCTTTACCAGTAATATCTTTATCGATTAAATCAAGTAACAATAAGTGGTTTTGAGTACCGTTAGATACTACTTTATAACCACGGTCTTGTAATACAGCTACCATAGCTAAAGCGTTATCTAAAACACCTTGTTGGTAAACTTTAAATTCAGGAGATAATGCTTCTTTAAATGCAACAGCTTTTGCTGCAATGATGTGCATTAATGGACCACCTTGACCACCTGGGAAAACGGCGCTGTTTAATTTTTTATAAACATCTTCGTCATTACAACCAGAAACAATTAAACCGCCACGTGGGCCAGCTAATGTTTTATGCGTAGTTGTCGTAACAACATGAGCATGTGGAACTGGGTTAGGATAAAGACCTGCAGCGATTAAACCAGCAACGTGAGCCATATCTACGAAGAAGTAAGCACCAACTTTATCAGCAATAGTACGCATACGTGCCCAATCAACAACACCTGAGAATGCTGAGAAACCACCGATGATCATTTCTGGTTTGTGCTCTACCGCTAAACGCTCTAATTCTGCGTAATCGATATCGCCAGTTTCAGGGTGTAAACCATATTGGAAAGCTTCATAAGACTTACCAGAAAAACTTACATGTGAACCATGAGTTAAGTGACCGCCATGAGCTAAGCTCATACCTAACACTTTACCACCAGGCTTAACTAACGCTTGGAAAACTGCTGCGTTAGCTTGTGAACCAGCATGAGGCTGAACGTTAGCGTAAGTAGCACCAAATAATTCTTTAGCGCGGTCAATAGCTAATTGCTCAGCGATATCAACATATTCACAACCACCGTAGTAACGCTTGCCAGGGTAACCTTCAGCGTATTTGTTAGTAAGTTGTGAACCTTGAGCTTCAAGAACGCGTGGGCTACAGTAGTTTTCAGAAGCAATTAATTCAATGTGCTCTTCTTGACGAACAACTTCATTGCTCATTGCTTGATAAAGTTCTGGATCAAATTCAGCAATATTCATATCACGAGTAAACATGTTTTATTCCTTAAGTATTTCAGCCCAAGGCTGCAAACGGTGTCCTAGTTAACAACTAAGTAAACTTAATGACTTAGTCAGGTAACTTGAACACACAAAAATTAGTGGCAGTATTTTGCCTGATTTTTGCCTGTATGTACACGGCAAAACGGGCTAGCCTTAGTGCATTTCGCACTGTTCTATAGCGTAAGTTGTTAAGCTACTAAACTTAACAGCGCAATAAAAGTTTTCACCAAAGCAAGCAAACAGACTATAACCAATAAAAAAGCAAGTTACAACGAATTTAAAACAGAAAAGAAAACAAATACCCGAATAATAAACAGGTATGACATGTAAAGTTCAAATTTTCAATGGAGTCATAAATATTCTTATAAGACAAGAAAGGCTGACTCCATAGTTATCGGTTATATTGTTTATCCGAAGTTGTTTATGACTTTTTATTTTTAGATTAAGTTAAGTTGGCTCAGCTCTTTAGTGCGCTTTTTATGGAACCAATGACTGACCAGCCACAAACTAACGATGACAATATTGATAACAAAGAAAGGCGGCCAGGGTGACTTTTCTGATCCACCAATCATAGCGTATATATACCAATTAGCTGCCGGTAATATTAACCAGCATGAAAGCTTAATTAATTTAATATATTTAATCGACGATTCTACCCCTGCAATAGCATTCGTCACTGCTTTATCAGGACTATCACAACTGTGTTGCCAAATGCGCAAACGTATCTTAATCTCATAATAAACAAAGACAACCGAGGTTATTGCTCCAAACGCAAGGTAAGCAATAGTTGCTGTTCCCCAATCTCCTTGATACAGGCCAACTACTAGCGCAATGATAAGCCCTATCGTAGCAATGGCATCAATCGCCAATAAAGACTTAGCTAATAAAGTACGTTTTTTAGTTTGTTTCAATAAGGCTTGAATGTCTGTTTTTTCATAAGGCTGACTTTGCCAATCTTGGCTGAGGCTAAGCCATTGTTCATCAAGTATATTCGCCACTTCTGTCTGAGTACGTGAGACAGCACCTGTACTGAACTTGTCATGGGCTTCTCCATGAGCGCCTTGATAAAATTCATTCTTTTCAGGCAATTTATCGTTAATCATAAAGCCTCCAACATTTTAGCTAAGGTTTGTTTAGCGCGCTGTAACCTGACACCAACAAGGTTAGTTGTAATAGCTAAAACCTCGGCAATTTCTTGGTAACTCATACCTTCTAATGCAAGAACTATCACCTGCTGTTGCTCTAGTTTTAACTGACGAATAGCTTCGGCTAGTTTTTGTTGGCGCTGACTCTGATTAAGTGATTGATAAGGTGTCGGCTGACGTTCATCTTTTTCAACCTCGACACTAATAGCACTTAAATCTTGATCAGCTTTAATGGTCTTGACTGCCTTAGCAACGTGTGTCGCTAATACATTGTGCGCAATACGTGCAACAAAGGTTTTTACCGCAGAGTCTTGACGAAATTTAGGTAAGGCTCGCCAAATATTTAACGCAATCTCTTGAAAGAGCTCATCTTGAATAGCAACTTTTGCTTCAAAGCCGGTAATGATATGGCGCAGCAGCTTTTCATGCTCCGTCATCCATTGGGTAAATACGACTTGATGATCTAGAACCTGCGGCTCTACTGAATAACAATCCAATGCATTTTCCTGGCAGTCTGCTTTCGTTATGATTAACTTACTTAAATTTAACATAATATTTACTGTGAGATCGTCATTTTATCATCAGTGTCGCGATATACCCAAACCACATGAAGATGCAGGTTTCACATGGTTTGGTTATAAACGATAGGCTTAACTTAGTGCCATTACTACTTTTTCTGATTGAAGCTTTTTAGCTAATGCTAAGACTAAAGCAACCGTGATGGCTATAGTCACGCCACTCGTTGCAAATACAGCTAGCCAATCAACATCAACACCTTTAAAGATATTCTCAATAATCATAGATTGCCCCGCAATTGGCAGCCAATTTAACCACTGAGGACGATCATCCATCATAGAAACAACAAAAGGAATAAACGCAGGAATACCAATAAGAATACCTACCGTTGATTGTGCTTCTTTAAAGCTCTTTGTCTGAAATGCCACAAATAATTGACAGGCTGACGCAAAGAAACAAATAGGTAATAGTAATAACAACAAAACAGCAGCAGTCGACAGATCTAAACTAAAGGTTGCACCAATTTTGGTTAAGTCGACAAAACCCACTGAAACCGAAGTTAGTATCAATATCAATAACACACCAATAACAGCTACTGTTGAAGCACTTATCAATTTAGCTAACACTATTTTTAATGTACTCACGGGTTGGCAGAGCAACATTTCAAGCACATTACGTTCACGTTCCCCAGCGCTTGAATCTATAGCAACCGATAGACCCGACATAAAGGCAGCTAACATCAAGTAAATGCCAAGCATCATTGAAATAAGCATAAAGGTGGCATCAGGCTTTGCTGTGTCTTGCTCAACCAATTTCACCGGGTTCAATAAACGTATATCTACGCCACGAAGTAACAATCGTTTATAACCAATAGACATTGAAAAACTACGCACCGCACTGTTAATCCGTCTTACTGGCGGCTGAACAGCTTTATCAGTAAAGTCAGCTTGTAAATGCAACTTTATTGGCTTACCTTCAGCCATATCTACCGCATAATCTTCAGGGATCTCGATGGCTATATTACGTTGTTCCCAAGTCGACTTTTCATCATCTGGTACATCGGAAAAATCTAATAAATTACTATCTGCAAAGTGCTTTATTAACTTAGGTGCGTGTTCAGCACCACTAAATTTGACATAGACAGGTGGCTCATCTACTAGCTTTTCGATCATAATTTTTGACATAACCATTATGCCAACAGGCGCTAAGATAGCCATCATCAACGCAACCATCAATGCCCGTTTATCGCGAAAAGCTTCCCTGTATTCCTTTACCACTAATGCTTTTAATTGGATGAAGTTTATATTTGAAGTAATCATGCAGCGACTCCTTCATCTGAGCCAATTAATTTAACAAACGCTTCTTCTAAATTCTGTTCACCTGCTAATTCACATAACTCTTGCGGAGTCCCTTGGGCAGCAAGTTTTCCATTAGCCACAATAATAACTCGGTCGCATAAAGCGGCAACCTCTTGCATAACGTGCGACGAAAATAAAATACAGTGCCCTTTTGCTTTAAATTTAGCTAAATGATTACGTAAAATACGAGTACTCATTACATCTAAACCGCGAGTTGGCTCATCAAGCACAAAGTTTTGCGGTTGATGGACTAACGCTTGAGCTAACGTAACCTTCATACGTTGCCCTTGAGAAAAACCTACAGTTTTTCGGTGCGCTAAATCACCTAACTCTAAATCCTGAACCACTTGATCTATTGCTTGTTTTTTAGTTTTCCCCGACATGCCATGGAGACTGGCAAAATAATCAATTTGTTCATATGCGGTTAGACGTTCATACAAACCAAACTTGTCAGGGAAAATACCTAATTTAGCCCGTGCAGCGAGTGGAGCATCAGTAACGCTAATACCATCAATGGTAGCAAAACCTTCATCGGCTGAAAGCAAACCATATAAGGTGCGTAAGCACGTTGTTTTTCCGGCACCGTTTGGGCCTAAAATCCCCGTGATTTCACCATCTTTTGCTGTAAAAGAAAGTCCATCAAGCGCCTTCACCGTATTTTTCTTGTTTTTTTTATCAATAAAACTTTTATGTAAATTGTTTACTTCAATCATTGTTTTTTTCCTTCAAACATAATTTATTCTTATTCGTGCAACTTCTTGCCATTGCAAGTGCGCTACTGAATACCATTAACACTGGTCATAAAGGTTTCTTGGGGAATGTCTTTTAAACAAGACTCATCGAGTGTTTTAGGCGTTTTACTGGTTAAAAACTCATTAATAATATCGCTAGCACACGTACTCATTGCCACGGTATGTGAAGCATTTTCAACAATAATATGATGGCTATTAGGTAAAGTGTTCGCCGAATATTCACCATTACTTGGTGGTGTTACTGGGTCTAAGTTACCTGATAAAATCAACGTCGGAATATTTGCTGTAACACTTTGGTAAAAACCCTCACTCGGGCGGTATTCAGGGAAGAATGGACACACTATATCCCATGCTGAGTGGCTATCTTGACCATCAAAGTTATTGTTCGCATCCGCAGCTTTATCCGCTTCCGATACTCTTGGTATGTCTTCATTACAGACAATATTAAAAAGTAAGCCTGTATAAACGAGTTGCTCGTCTTCTGTACGCGCCATCAAACCAATGAGTGGTTGATAGTTTCCTAAAAAGGCTTGGTGTATAACGAGCGGCACCATTGAACGACCTTCCATACCATAAAGCTGAAAACGTAAGTTGCCGGTAAATTTAGTATCATCAATAACAAGTTTTGTCGGTGTACCTAAACGAGGATGCAAGATATCAATACTTGCCGGCTCTTTAGCTAAGCGTGCTTTTACCGTTTGAAATTCTTCCGCTAAATTAGGGAAAGCTTTATTGCAAGACTCACTGTTTTTACAGTTTTCAAGCAAGAGATTGAAAGAGCGAGCGCCACTTTGACCAAACATGCCAATAGGCACTTCGATAGGACCAACGCTATCTAATACCACACTTTCGAGAGACTCGGGAAACATACGCATAAAAACCAAACCTGCACGGGTGCCGTATGAACCGCCATAAATGTTCAGTTTTTCGTGACCTAATGCCGCACGTATTGCATCAAAATCTCTAATTGCATTTTCCGAATTGTATTGAGTTACATCACCTTTAAACTGAGCAACACAATCTTTTACTTCTTGTGGATTCAACGCGTCAGGTAGAGAGCTATAGACATTATCTACTGCTTCAAAGTCACACGATAATGCACTACTTTCGCCAGTGCCACGTTGATCGACTAAGATAATATCGCGCGTTTTGCGTACTTCTCTAAAAACGTGATTTAACCCTGTTGCTAATTCAACCGCCGCTTGACCTGGACCACCCGCTAAAAACATTAGCGGTGCTTTGTATTCACTGTCATCAATAGCAGGCAATACGGCAAAATTTATTGATATTTTATCTTTATCCGGCTGCTGATAATTTTCTGGTACTTCAAGTTTGCCGCACTTTACTTGTGAGCGTATTTCACCTAAATGGCAGTTTTCCAAAATTAATTTATCAGCATTTGCCCAACTCGTTGCCGATAATGACAACAAAACTAGCGCTAAAAGACTTTTCCACGTTACGTTCATTTTATCTTTCCTTAATAAAGCATTGGACAGTTAGTCTGAAGGTTTAATCATTTATTACAGGAAAATGAAAATAAAGTTGATAAACGATCCCCAAGCAATCAATAAGTAGACAAATAGCTACTTTATCCATCACAAGACTAAAAAAGTTGAAATAGCCATTCCCAAACGCCTGAATAAGCGATATGGTTTAGTTATATCTTTTTTAAATGAGTAGTGGGGTTTTATATGGACTTAAATCAATGGGTAGATGAATTATTTGAAGTGTTTGATGAAGATAAAGACGGCGTGATAAGTCGTTCGGAATTTGTTGAGCTGATTGACGTTTTATTACAAGACAAAGGTATTCGCATGTGCGAAACCATTTTTAACCGCTTTGATAAAAACCACAGTAATTCTATCTCTAAAGATGAGCTAAAAGATATGGTTATTGAGTTAGCGCTTTAGCTAAAGCCAGCTCAACTCGGATACCAAGGCTAAAAAACTTTAGCCTTAGATAAACTCTATCTTTACTTTGTTTGGTGTTATATCGACACTCGGCGTACGTTCGCACACTAAACTTAATAAAGCAGCTCATTATGACTGATCAGAAAGGCTCCCCGTCTGCTACCTCTCAGCCAAACGCCTATAGTCAAAGTGAAGAAAAACTGAATGTTTTAAGCCATGCTTTTGGTTTATTGTTAAGTTTTATAGCACTATTTTTACTATTAAAAAATAGCCATGGCGAACTTAACCGAATCGTTAATTTTAGCATTTTTGCCAGCAGTGGCATTCTGCTTTTTCTCGCCTCAACTCTTTATCATAGTTCAACGAATAAACGCGCTAAGCAATTATTGAAGCTGCTAGATCACTGCGCAATCTATTTACTTATTGCAGGCACTTATACACCACTGTTAGCCATCACCTTAGCAGGCCCACTTGGTTATACTTTGCTGGCTTTTATTTGGCTCTTTGCCTTATCAGGTATACTATTCAAAATTAAATTCGGCAATAAATACAAAAAAACGTCTCTGGCCACCTATTTAGGAACTGTCTCTTATACACATCTCCGAGCCCACGA
>OJBR01000524.1_pt1 | contig 16449 bp, 16 predicted proteins | sample 1591161 | NCBI WGS metagenome assembly OJBR01 (sample SAMN05416803, study PRJEB24817) | seawater metagenome | isolation source: Sea water | place: Canada:Atlantic | collected 2013-07
CTCGGAGATGTGTATAAGAGACAGGCTTTATTAAGATGCTGTATATGCTCTGTCGTTTGATTACGTAAATCATCCAAAAATTGTTTCTTAATGGTAAATTCACGTGCGCCTAAACTAACTTTCGCCGAGCCACTTTGCTCAATTGTTTCAAGGTGTGCATCAAAGTTATGTATGACATGACTTGCTTCGTACGGGGCACCAATTGTCACTACACCTTTGACTTTAGGAAGTTGTGCAGCCATAGCTAAAACAGCTGCACCGCCAAGACTGTGACCGATTAAAAGTTGAGGGGCTTCATAATTCTGTTCAAGAAAATGTGCAGCTGACAGTAAGTCTTCAGTATTGGATGAGAAATTAGTATTAGCGAAATCACCATCACTATTTCCTAAACCAGTGAAGTCAAATCGAAACACAGCAAAACCATGTTGCACCAAAAACCGACTGATTCTTGATGCTGCCGCCACATCTTTACCACAGGTAAAACAATGAGCAAACAAAACATAGGCTCGTGCTGTTTGCTCTGGCGTTTCTAACAAACCAGCTAGAAACTCGCCTTGGCTAGGAAACTCAACTTTAGTTCTCATTAATTAATTCCTCAGTTTTATAAATTAACTACAAAAAGTATTAATTTTTTGTATTAAAGAGCTGTGCTTCAACAAGACGGTCTAGCGCTAAACGTCCGCCATTAAAAATAACAACCTGTGCTAATAATACTCCCCATAAGACATGCTCAGCATAAGCCACAGGCGCAATTTCCTCTAAACTTATCACGGCAACAATATTAACAAAGAATAAACCTAGAGCTGAAAAACGACTTGCTAGCCCTGCCATCAATAACAAGGGCAACACAATTTCTGCGGCGGTTCCTAAATATGCGGCTAACTCAAACGGTAATACAGGTACTTGATATTCATATTCAAATAACAATAACGTACTTTCCCAGTCTCTTAATTTAGTCAAGCCTGATGAGAAAAACGCCCAACCAACATAAAAACGTGCCGCTAATAAGGCAACAGGCTCTAACAGACTTATTTTTCCTGCAACATTTCGGTAAAAGTGGCTAAGTGATAACAATAAATTTTTTAAGGTATGCATAATTATTTATCTTTAAAAGTAAGTTACGGTTAATCGCGGTGATCAACCTTTGTTCAAATGAAAAACTGTTATAAAACGTTGACTAAAAAGATATTAATGAGTACTAATCAAGTTTACGTTATCGTTTTTCTTGGTTTGTGCAGACGCATTAATCACTGTCGAAATGACTGCGATTAATGCTGCACTGACCATTAATTCATTATTCAGTGCAGCATGGTATACAATGAGAAACTAGGTAAGTCGCTCTAACCATTGCATTGTTTGTTGTGGTGGCAACCCACCAACACGCTGGTCAATAATTTCATTATTTTTCACTAACATCAGCGTTGGTACACTGCGTATACCATAATCTGCAGCAACATTTGCCATATTATCGATATCAATTTTAATCGTGTTAAATCGACCGTTCATCAGCCCAGAAACGTTTTCAACTATGGGTGACATTGATTTACAAGGCCCACACCACGAGGCAGTAAAATATAACAGTGAATATTGATGCTGAGATAAAAGATCATCTATTGAGTCTGCTGATGTTAGTTGTTTCATAGTAAAACCTTATTTAAGTGGGTATTAATCGTAAACTTTTTCAATTTGCTCTTCGGTTAAGCCTTTAATATCAACCCAATTTGTTTGAGCAGTTTCGATGTAACCTGGAATGTCAGTTACCCATTTCTTTTGTACGTCTTTATTTAGGTTTAGGTATAATTTGTCGCCACGGATATGCCAAGCAGTCGGGTCAGTATCGAATTTTTTATTCATCGTTACGCCAAAGGCACAGAAGCCACCATATTGTGGTGCATATTTACTTGGCTCAGATTTAAAAAGATCACGATTATCAGCCGTTGAAAATTGGTAAATAGCGCCGTTGTAAGCTGCTGTAAATTTATCAGAACCTTTCGTTGGTGCGCCTTTTGTAAAATAAGATACGGTGTCATAGCCTTTAATAGCTAAATCATTGCTATTGGCATTTACTTCAATGTTCGCTGCAAAACTTAAGCTGCTAACTAATAAGGCAGAAGTTGCGAAAGTAGATTTTATCATTGTTGAAAGTTTCATTTTTGCTCCAGTATTTAATTATTAATCTATTGTGTTTAACGTTTTTATTAATAAGGATGTTTTCCTTGGTTGATAATATAGGCCTTTCAATTACCTAAAAGGAATGACATAGTCCTAACTTTGAACCCAATCGTCCAAAATAGTCATAAAGAGAGATAAAATGGATCAACTTTCAGTCATCTTGCAACGCTTTTCGATGAATACTGAGGTTTTCTTTACCGGAAACTTATGTGGTATTAGTCATTTTAATAAAGAGCCAAATCGAGGACACTTGCACTTACTTCTCAGTGGGGAGTTAACGCTGATTGATGAAGAGGGTAAATCTCGGTTGGTTAATGAACCGACCGTGTTATTTTTTCCAACACCTCATGCTCACCGTATTATTGGTAATGAGGATAATCCCCCTGAATTGGTTTGCGCCAACATCATGTATAACGAAAGTTCTTCTAATCCAATTGCGAATGCTTTACCTGCGATGATGTCCTTTAAACTTAGCGACGATGAACGGTTGAAACAAACTGCAGATTGGTTATTCGAAGAAGCTTTTAACGAACGATGTGGAAAGCTACCCATGATTAATTCGTTAACTAATATGTTTCTTATTCATGTACTTCGTCATGTACTGGATAACAATATTATGCAGCATGGTTTACTCGCGGGTTTAGCTCATCCTCAAGTATCTATTGTTTTACTCGCTATTCATGAAGCACCAGAGCAACAGTGGGGATTAGAAGAAATGGCTGAACTTGCCATGATGTCGCGATCAAAATTTGCAGATATATTTAAACGTACCGTAGGTCAAAGCCCAGGAGATTATTTAATTGATTGGCGTATCATTGTGGCGAAAGGTTTATTAAAAGAAAATAAGCCAGTGGCATTAGTTGCCAATGCCGTTGGTTATGAAAACGGCTCGGCACTAGCAAGAGTGTTTAGAAAAAAACTGGGGATCTCACCTAAACAATGGGTTGAACAAACGCGCTAGCTTGACTTCGCTTTGTGGTTGGATTAAAGCTCCTCAACTTAGCCACCCTTAAGTTTTATCACGTTCAAGCATACTCTCATTCTTCTTTTCGATTACTGTGAAGTTATGATAAGCGCTTGAAACCATTACTCAGACTTCCTGAAACTAGCTCTTTCAAATAGAGAAAGTATCCCTCCCCTTAAATTTACCTTTTCAATAAAAATTAATGACTACTGACACCATGCTGTCAGTAGCACAGTGCTATTGTTCTTTTATCGCAATCAACCCGATTACCAATTTAAAGGAATACAATATGTTAGAACATGCACCATTAGTCTGGGCCGAGATATCTGTTACTGATATGAACCGAGCTGTTACCTTCTATGAAACTCACTTTGCGGTAACATTTAAGCAAGAAGTAATGAATGACATGGAAATGTCTATTGCTGAAACGGCCAATGAGGGTGACCCAAGTTTTGCCCTGTTAAAGCACGATATGATGGTACCAAGTAGAGATGGCAGTACAGTGTACTTACATCTTAGTTTGACGTTAAATGACAAAGTGAATGAGATTAAAGCAGCAGGTGTTGAAATTTTATTACCACCGATGCCTATTAAAGATGGCGAATGTGGTTACATTGCTATTTTTGTCGATAGCGAAGGAAATAAAGTTGGGTTGTGGTCTCAAAGTCTGTAATTATACATTTATTAAGTTCTTTATATTGAGGGTTCATCAAGATGTCTGACTCAACAACAAAGTGCCTTTGTGGCGCGGTAAAAATCACAGTAGAAAACATTGATCCTAAATTTACGGTTTGTCATTGCCAGATGTGTAGAACCTGGGGTGGCGCGCCATTTTTCGCAGTGAAATGTGGTACCAAAGTAACCATTGAAGGTGATGATAAAGTTAACCTATTCAATTCATCTTCTTGGGCATCTCGTGGTTTTTGCAGCGAATGTGGCACGCATCTTTTTTATAAGTTAAACGCGACAAGTGAATACAACATGCCCGTTGGTTTGTTTCCTGATTTGAAAGGGTTAACAATGGATATGCAATATTTTAGTGACATGCGACCAAGTTATTACTGTTTTTCAAATGAAACAAAAGAAATGACTACCGATGAGATAATGGCGTATTTTGCCACTCAAATGTAACTAATACCACATTCATAACAGTACATAAAAACAAGTCATAAGCCCAGTTCAATACTGGGTTTATGGTTTATATCAATTGAACTAATGGAATAATAATGCGCCGTGCAGACAGACTTTTTCAAATTATTCAGTTGTTAAAGAATCGCCGTTTAACTACCGCGAGTTTATTAGCCGAAGTACTCGAGGTGTCCACAAGAACTATTTATCGAGATATTCAAGATCTCATTGCCAATGGTATTCCTGTAGAAGGTGAAGCTGGTGTAGGGTATTTATTACGTCGTGATGTAGACGTACCACCCCTTATGTTTAACGAGTCAGAACTTGAAGCGATTCAAGTAGGTATGAGAATGGTAGAGGCGTGGGGAGGTAGCGAACTCGCGAGTTCAGCCAAACAAGCAATGATCAAAATATCTGCGGTATTACCTGAAAGGCTGCAAACCTTTAATTCATTAATGTTTGCACCTAAGTTTCATGCTAAATCAAATGAATTTCAACATCTCGACCTTTTACGTAAAGCGGCCACCGATAGACAATACCTTCAAATGGATTATGAAGACGCTAAACAAGCACAAACCAGTAGAGAAGTACGTCCACTCGCAATCCATTTATGGAGAGGCTGTTGGACACTATTAACCTGGTGTGAACTTAGAAATGACTTTCGAAATTTTCGCATCGACAGGATAATATTGATTAACCTCACGCCACGATTTTTTCCTGTGGTAGAAGGTCAAGAACTCGATGACTTCATTAAGGAAATGCAAAGGAAATATGGATAATTTCCGCCTACTCTATCCCTGACTCGAAGCAAACAAGGACTAACCTATTGAATGCTTCGCTAACTTAAATGCTTTACTCAGGCTTAGAGTATCCTGACCAGATATCGGCATTTACTGATGTTTTCTTTTTACGCTTTTTCTTCCCCGTGCCTTCAGGCGCTGCCATCGGCTTCTCGACAGCTAAAATTGAATCACCAGAAATGTCTGCCGCTTCAAAACCTTCAACTTGTTCACGTTCAAGGCGTATTTTGTTCTTCTTTTCAATGACTGTGAAGTGATGATAATCTTCATGGTCGATAAGCGATATAGCTAAACCGACTTCGCCAGCACGGCCACTTCGACCAATACGGTGCATGTAGTCTGATGGACTTCTTGGTAAGTTAAAGTTAATTACTACCGGCAGTTTCTCGATATCTAAACCACGGGCTGCAATATCCGTTGCAATTAGCACTTCAATATCGCCAGCTTTAAAGCCATCAAGCACTCGATTACGTTCGCTTTGACCTTTATCGCCATGAAACACAGCGGCAGTAATACCGCGTTTAGCCAATTTTTCTGCTAGATGTTCACAGTGGTGTTTTGCATTCACGAAAATAAGCGCTTGTCGCCATTGCTCTTGGTGAATCAAATGCGCTAACACGGCTGTTTTCTCACCTTTGTTAACTGTAAAAACTCGTTGTACTAACGTGCTGGCATCCGCACTTTGTAATTGTATTTCAACCGGGTTATTAAGCAGCTCTTGGGTTAACGTTTGTACTTGTTCAGGAAAGGTTGCTGAAAAGAGTAAGGTTTGCTTTTTCTTCGGCGTTAAGGCTAAAAGCGCCGTTAGTTCTTCAGTAAAGCCAAGGCTTAACATTCTATCGGCTTCATCAAGTACTAGGGTTTTAACCTTATCAAGCTTGATGGCATTACTTGAAATCAAATCAAGTAATCGACCCGGCGTTGCCACTAAAATATCAGTACCACCGCGCAATGCGAGCATTTGAGTATTGACTGATACCCCACCAAAAACAGCAAGGGTTTTAATTTCGCCATTAAAATGCACTGCATACGATTTAATGCTATCCGCTACTTGTTTGGCTAATTCACGAGTAGGCACTAAAATCAGTCCGGTAACAAAGTTACCTTTACTGTTTTTGCTGCCTGATGAAATGTCAGCGCGTATTTGCTGCAACATAGGTAATGCAAAAGTGGCTGTTTTACCTGAACCAGTATTTGCCCCTGCGATTAAATCACGGCCCGCTAATACACTAGGAATAGCTTGCGCCTGAATGGGTGTTGGCTGCTTGTATTCCAGCTCTGCTAATCGTGCTAACAAAGGAGTAATAAGGCCAAGTTCTGTAAAGTTCGCTGGGGTTGTAACAGTTGTCATTAAAATAAAGGGCTCAAAGCTAAAGTAATTGCCGCTATTTTAGCGTATTTATGGTCTGTTAAGTTAGTGAAATTGATCAAAACTTTACAGTTATATTTTTAAGTCTTCTGCAATAGTAAGCGTTTTCTTTAGATAATTGTCGGGTTATTTTACAGTATTCATATAAAGAATTTGTTCAATTTTTCATCTTGTTGAAATAATTATGTATTAATTGATTGGTGTGCTTATTGCTTCAAACAGTATGAAAAATCATTTTTTATTTTGTAAAATTCAATTAAAAGAGGCTTTTATGACATTCAAATGCTCAAACTCAATTTTAACAGCTATTCTACTTACTTTTACTAGTTTATTTTTCATGGGAAATGCTTCAGCAACATTAATTTATAGTGAAGCAGTTGATAGTGATCTAGATGCTATAGGCAGCACTAATGTAAATCTTGTTGCTGGTGTTAATCTTATTCAAGGGGTTATTAATGCAACTCCTCCGGCAGAAACTGATCGGGTAAAATTTACACAAGTGGCTGGTTTAACTATTGATAGTATAATACTTTCATTTTCTGGTGTATTTGATGATGCTAATATTGGCCAAAGTATGAACATTGATTTACACAATGATGTCGCTAACTTGTTTGATGATAACTTTAATATGGTTAACTCTGGCAGCGACATTTCAGCGTCTTTCTTTGATAGTTTTGGCCCAGAAACAGGCCCTTTAAGCACAACAACTGCGGGTGCAATTTGGGACTTTCAAATATCGGCTGGCACAGTTTTCCCGGGACAACCTTGGACTTTAACCATTAATACAACAAGTGACTCTCCTCCTGTCGATGTTCCTGAACCATCTACACTTGCTATTTTCGCATTAGCAATAGCGGGATTAACATCTCGTCAATTTAAGAAAAAAACTTAGTAAATATCTACAATAAGATAACTGAAAAGTTTAGCTAACTCAGTATAATGACTTGAAGCATCTTCATGATCAGAAGATGCTTTTTTACATTAACAAACCCATTTTGGATCAATCAAATATGATGTTATTGTTGATGTATTAAACCTGTCTCATCGTTTTCAAAACCATGACATATATAACCACTTAACTGACGTTTTTTCTTGGCTACTTGATGAAAGTGCTCATAGCCCACTGAAAAAGCAAAAGGGTTAGCGTTATAATCTGCATAAGATTGATCGCTACCATTCTTAGCTTCTCTTATTCCCGCAGCAAAAGAGCTTAAAAAATCATCTCGGTTGTTGATAAGAATAGTCGTAGCACCACTTCCCCCTTCAACCAATTCTAATGCGCCTAAGTCAATATACTTATCGACGACTGCATTATTAAAATATCCACTGTACTGCTCAGTTTCAACATCATAGGAAACAGGTGCATCATCAGCTGCTTCCATTAATGAGACAAATAGCTCTCTTACTTTTTTTGAAATCACACGCTATACCTTACTTAGCTCTTTTGGGGAGAATCTTACTGTTTAATTTGCCAATTAACTAGGGTATTCCTTGCTAGTTGATGTAGAAAACAAGGAATAACTTACTATAATTTATGATGTACAAAAGAGCAGAGGCGCTTGTGAGAAATCACTAAGTCAATAATGCTAGCCATTTGGCATTTATAAATAAGTGAAATTCATTTGTTTTTTTTGATTGAAATACAATGACCGCACTTATGATGAGGCGGGCGATATGGTACTATCGGGGTTACTTAGTGAGTGATCCGCCATTGGCAACTAGCCTTGAAGGCACTATTGATGTATTTGATATTTATCATTTTAATGGTAATTACCATCTGATTGAAATTGATAACGACCCAGCTTTTCAACTTACCAACCGATTTGAAAGATTAATAATTGAACACCTATGGCCAAAAACACATTTACACCCGAGTTGCTTGAAAAACACTTTACCAAAAATGAATGGAAGAAAGGCGCGAGAATTTTTCAGGCCAATGGCGTTAAAACTTGCGCCCTTGACGGTGAAGTAATTCGCGGTGTAGTTTTTAGTGAGCGTTCGCGCGAATCGAGCTATTTAACGCGGTTAGTTTTTGATGGAAAATACAGTGATATTGCCAGTTATTGTGACTGTTATGTTGGTCGTGACTGTAAACATGGTTCAGCATTGGCACAGTGTTTTATTCACGAACATTTTGACCGAAACAGCATAGCAACCTCAGAAAAAGTTATTGATAAGTGGCTCGATCGTTTTCAAGCTCAACCAAGTAGATACCAACCAAATATCCAACAAAAGTCATTATTATACTTTTTAAAGCCTAACCCTTATAACGAGGATGACTATTTTACCTTAGGTATAAAGTCCGCTAGACCCAAGATTAGTGGTGGCTGGAATAGTGCCATTGGTAGTGAATCTTCTGCAGGTTCGTTGATTAATAGTGCTTATGCTAATGACGATGATGTTGCTGTACTAACTGAGTTGATGCGCACCAACCAGTATGGCGATACCGTTAAGTATTATGATTTATTCGAGCGCATTATTAAAACAAATCGCTGTTTTTGGCATTCAACTTACGATTTAACCGACCCGGTGACCTTAAGTGAGCCACTAGAAGCTGAGTGGCAATGGTTCGCGTTAGGTAACAGCTTACATACCTTAAAGCTTGTTTTAATGCAGCCATCAGAAAGTATTCGCATCATCAAAGCTCAACCACTGTGTTTTTATGATGAAGAAAGAAACTGTTTTGGCCAAATTAAGACCAATACGCAATGTGACTTTGAAGCCGGCTTACTCAATTCTCCTATTTTTGAAGAAGATAAATTACCTTGGATAATGAGTAAGTTAACAATGTCATTAGGCGATGCAGTAAAGCGTTTGCCTAAGCCAAAAACAAAATACTCACAAGAATTAACACAACCCGACGTTCATTTGCATTTTACTACGCCTGTCGCCTCTAATCGACAAACAGGTTATGTTCAGGTGAGTTTTTCCTATCAAGATAACTTCGTTAATCCACATGATGAAAACGTTACAATTACGCCATCGAACGTAACAGAGCATAGTATCGATAGTGATGCTGAGATTGATGCCGATGGTATTATTGAGGGTGAAGGTGAGCGTGAAAATGAAAGTCCACGCGAGATAAAAATTTATCGAGACTTGGCCTTTGAGCAGACGGTTATTGATAAGCTGAGCACTCTTAAATTTAATACTCAGCCAAAACCTAAACTATACACATATACCAGTCAGAATGACCTTAACAAAAGTAAGACGCCTAAATTTGCCATGCTGATGCAAGGTAGTTTTCATTGGCAACACTTTTTACATCAAGAATTATCTGTCCTTAAAAATTTAGGCTGGCATATCAGCTTTGCTGATGATTTTTATTATAAAGCGCTCTCTACCGATAGTGTGTTTGATGCTGAAGTAATTGAAACTGACGACCATGATTTTTTCTCATTGGGGTTAAACTTAACCATTGATGGGAAAAAAATGCCTGCGTTTCCTATTTTACTTAGCGCCATTGAACAATTGCCAAGATCGGCATTGCTTGACCGAGAAAAAGAACAGCTGATCTCCCCTGACTCACCTATTTACGTAGATTTAGATAATGGCGGTTTTGTTGCCTTGCGTTACCAGAGTGTGCAGCCAATTTTAAAACAGTTTATTGAACTATTTATGCCTAATGCCTTAAATCATGATGGCACTATAGAGTTATCACGCTTTCAAAGTCATCAAACATTATCCATGTTAGATGACCAAGGCATGATCGCAAAAGGCACAAGCAAATTAAGAGTGTTAGCAGAGAAACTGAAAAATTTTCAGCAAGTAACTACTATCGATGTACCGAAAGGTTTAAACGCGACGTTAAGAACTTATCAGCATCAAGGGCTAAACTGGTTACAGTTTTTACGTGAGTATCAATTAGGCGGTATTTTGGCTGATGACATGGGTTTGGGTAAAACCATTCAAACCTTGGCGCATTTATTAATTGAAAAGCAGCAAGGCCGACTGACTAAACCGGTATTAATTGTTGCGCCCACCAGTGTTATTTTTAACTGGGCTAATGAGATAGATAAATTTACCCCGCAGCTTTCTTATCAAGTACTACACGGCAGCAAACGTCATGAGAATTTTGGCTGTCTTGATGGCATTGAAAATGGTGAAGATCAGGTTGATATAATCATCACTAGTTATGCATTAATTACTAAAGATTTATTGCATTATAATGACCAAAAATTTTATTACCTTGTGCTCGATGAAGCCCATTATATAAAAAATACCAAAACTAAATTATACCAAGCATTTCTAACCCTAAAAGCGCAGCATAAATTGTGTTTAACGGGGACGCCTATGGAAAATCATTTAGGCGAGTTCTGGGCGCAATTTAACTTTTTATTACCTGGTTTTTTAGGTGGACAAAGACAATTTACCAAACTCTTTAGAACTCCTATTGAAAAGCACGGTGAACTAGAGCGTAAGCAATTATTAAATCAACGTATTAAGCCGTTTATTCTACGTAGAACCAAAGATAAAATAGCGACTGAGTTACCACCAAAAACTGAAATAATACAAACCTTGCGTATTGAAGGTAAACAAGCTGAGTTGTATGAATCAGTACGTTTAGCAATGGATAGTCGCTTAAAAGATATTATTGCTGATAAAGGCTTAAAACGTAGTCAGATAGAAGTTCTGGATGCGTTATTAAAACTAAGACAGGTATGTAATCATCCTAAGCTATTGTCGCTTGATGGCGCTAAAAAAGTAAATCAATCGGCTAAACTTGATTATTTAATGGAAACGCTGCCTGAGCAAATAGATGAAGGCCGTAAAATATTAATCTTTTCACAGTTCACTAGTATGCTCTCTTTAATAGAGGATGAATTAATAGGCGCTGGTATTGGTTATGTTAAATTAACGGGTTCAACCACTAAAAGACAAGAAGTTGTTGATAAGTTTCAACGCGGTGAAGTGCCAGTGTTTTTAATTAGTTTACGTGCTGGTGGCGTAGGTTTGAATTTAACAGCTGCCGATACGGTTATTCATTTTGATCCTTGGTGGAACCCTGCTGTAGAAAACCAAGCCACAGATAGAGCTTATCGGATCGGACAAAACAAACCTGTGTTTGTTTATAAATTAATTATTGAAAACTCAATTGAAGAGAAGATTCAAAAAATTCAACAAAACAAAGCAGAACTCGCCAAGGCCTTATTATCTGAAGAGGTTAGTGACAATAAATTGAGTTTAACTGACGATATTTTGGACTCGCTGCTCACACCACTGAGTTAGAGTCTAGCGAGAACCAAGCGAGTAGAAAATAAAGATCGATACAATATGTATCGGTCTTTATCGATAACTTATACGTCACTGTTGAATAAATTTTTGCTTTATCAATATGCCATCGTCTAACCACTTAAGTAGATAATCTAAAACGAGCGGACTTGCTTGCTCTTCATTCACTTCTTGCAGTAAAAAATCACATAAATCGGCAAAACTTGCGCCATTTAATATCATATTAATAAGGTCATATTCTTGCGCTGGTAAAGAACGAAATTGCGTTAAACGATCGTTATTACGCCAAAGTAACCAATCACTGTGTTGCTCTTTTGCTGGCTCTGGCGATTGTTCTTGTTTTAGTGCATGCCATGTTTCTACACTGTTGTACTTAAAGTGAGCTAATTGAACACTTGGATGAAAACGGAACACTAATTCAGGCCATTGTTCGGGCGGTGTATTTGCCAGTATGTCACGAGTAAATAGCGTTGCGTCAGCCGCATCAAACGCCACCATCAGCAAGCGTTCGAAATGGGCTAGTTCGCTAATAATAGGATGATCTTTAAAGGGTGCATAATTGGCCAAAAACAGAGGCAATTTATCTGCAAAATGTCTTAGAGAAGTATTATCAGACGGGTAAGTATTAATATAACCTAAGACCATTTGATCAAATAAATCATCACCAAGGAAAAAGCCTAACATTTCATGGTCGTTTTCAATGGTTTCTTTCAGTCTTGCTTGGTAGGCATTTTTGTATATGTGCAGGCGAACATCACGGGTAATATTACCGTGGTCCTTAATCTGCTCCATGATAGTGTTAGTGACAGTGGGATTGTCATCGACTAAATAATTAATCATTTTCTGCTGCAATGAGGCTAACGGTAATTTATCCACTTACGTTACTATCTCCCGTTGCTTCAGTGTTTCCAGTTGACCTAAGGTGTCGTAAGCAATATTTCGTGCAGTTTCTACTTCAGCTAAAAGCTCGGCCAGTGGTGGAATATTATCATCGCGTTCAATCATAGTACTTACCCAACCAAATCTTTTCAGTGCTTGTTTATATAAAGCCCAAACAGGGTCAGCAACGGGATGGTCATGGGTATCAATAACGTAATTTCCGTAATCGGTATGACCCGCTAAATGAAACTGTTTCACCTTATCTTTATCGATACCTTCAAGATAATCTTGTGGTTTGAACTCATGATTTCGTGCACTGACATATATATTATTAATATCTAACAATATATTACAGCCAGATTGACGAGCAACCTTATTAAAAAATTCCCACTCACTCATATCTGATTCTTTATAAGTAATGTAGCTAGATAAATTTTCTAATAAAATAGGACGTCCTAAAAAGTTTTGCACTTGATCAACACGATCGCAAACATGATTCAATGCTTCTTCATTATAAGGTAAAGGCAATAAATCATGACTGTTGGTTTGATTAACGCCCGTCCAACATAGGTGGTCCGAAATCCATTCTGGCTGTAGTTCATTTACCAGTACTTTCAGTTTCCGTAAGTACTGCATATTCAACGGATCCGTTGAACCAATAGACAAGGATACGCCGTGCATTACCATAGGGTAAAGTTCACGGATTTCGTGTAAATAGTGCTTGGGTTTACCACCATCAACCATAAAATTTTCAGAAACAACTTCAAACCAATCAATATCAGGTTTAGTAGATAATACATCCTGAAAATGATCCGTTCTTAGCCCAAGACCAAAGCCGAGGAAATCGTCCGGTGGAGCGATGCCCTCAACAGCGCTAGAGAGTGAATACTCTCTAGCGCTAGCTTGATTCTTTATCAAGTTATGAACCAACGGTGCCACCTATATCATCACAAGTTTGTGCTGGTAACGCGACAAAACCATGACCTTTACATGCGGCTTGACCTTTACACGCATTTTCAGCAGTTTTACAATCGTTGTGACCATTACATTTATTAACGCCGTAACAATGAGTCAACTCAGCAGTATCAACTACGCCACGCCAATCGTCTTGTACATTACCACCAATGTCGTCACAGGTTTTAGTCGACATAGCAACAAAACCATGTCCCTTACAAACCGCTTGTCCCTTACAGGCATTTTCAGCCGTTTTACAATCGTTATGACCATTACATTTATTCACGCCGTAACAATGCGCCATTTCAACCGTATTGGTTGCGCTAGTTTTAGCTGTTTTAGTACTTGAGTCGCCTGCAACTGCAGTACATCCCATTAAGCCAGCAACCGCTAATGCTACTGCGGTACCTTGAAGTTTTGTTTTAGTGCTCTGATTCATTGTATTCTCCCATTAGTTTTTAATTATCTATTTTTAGCTATCTATTTTTTATACATCAGGCCACATTTTGCTTTAAGCTAAATAATACGAATAATGTCCAGTTTAAATAAAAATATTGCCTACAGCACCTTTAACTTTAGTTCAAATTAATGCTTTGCTTAGAATTAATTCTGACCAAATCATAAAGGTAACCACCTAATTTGACCTGCTAACGTATTTATAACTTTCATTTTTTCTTCGAATAAATATTTTATTTTTCATGAAATTTTATTGGCTTCTTACCGTTCGAGCTATAAAGTCGAGGGCTTGAATAACACGTTTATTTACCTCGAAAACGAGAATACGTTAACGTCATGTAATGTGTCTTTATGAGATATATTCAGATTTCACCAAGCAAATCAGAGTAACTTAAGTGACTGATTAATATATCAATAGGATGACTGCCCTAAGCCATATCTGTAAGCCATTAAATGTTGAGTTTTTTAACTAAAAGCGGAGTCGTTGTTGCTTGAACAGTGAGAGTGAAAAGTACTATGCCAAAGCCAATAGATTGAATTGTCCACCAATAAGGTAACTCTGTCGGTAATGATAAAACTAATGCAATGGTGACCGCTCCACGTAATCCCCCCCAGATCATGATAGGCGGATACTTGGGATTAATTGGTTGTCCCACGCTGACATGATTTAGCCATACAGAAAAGTAGACTGCAATAACACGGGCAATAAAAGCGCCAATGATGGCGAGGAGTATTGCAAGCCACATTTGGGTAAACATATTAAGACTAACCACTAAACCCAGTAAAACAAAAACAAAGATATTGGCAATAAAGCCAAGTGATTCCCATATATTATGAAGGTCGAGATGAACTTCTTTTAATTGCTCATGTGCCGATTTTTTAAATAACAAAGCAGCAAACATAACAGCGACAATTCCTGACACATGAAATAAGTGTTCTGCGATATAAAATGTTCCATAAGCGAGAAAAAGTGTGATAACCACCATATGAGGCACTGATGTTTCAATGACCTTAAGCAATAGTGCGGTAACAAATCCTAAGACACTTCCGACAATAATGCCGCCAAAAAAGACTTTGCTAAATGTTATTACTGCAGATGTTAGGTCAGGTTCACTTTGGCCTAAAGCAATGCTGAGAATTATGCTAAATAAAACAATCGCCGTTGCATCATTAAATAAGCTCTCCCCTTCAATTAGCACATTTAGGTCATCTGGCGCTTTCAACGATTTCAATTGACCCACGACCGCAACGGGATCTGTTGCTGAAATAACCACCCCCGTTAGTAAAGCCGCTATAAAAGGAAAACCTGAATGGTTGATACCAAAATAAAGAAAAACTGCGATAACAAGAGTAGAAATGATCAAACCAAACGTCGCAAGCGTTAATACGTTTGGTAAGTATTTGAACAATAATTTACTGTTCAGGGCAAAAGCCGCTTCAAAAATTAATACGGGTAGTAATATAAATAGCATTAAGTCTTGAAAATTACTCGCTCTCACGCCGGTATCTATACCAAACTCTACTGTAAATAAAGACAGAACAAAACCGAGTATAACTAAGAGTAAAGTGTAAGGAATTCGTATAAAACGCGCGACAACAATGGCAAGTACACCAACCGCTAAGAGCAGCAAAGTTATAGATACAATCATGTGAATATTCATCGTTTTTTATACCCTTATTGCATAATGATCAGTTTTTCTGATTCTTTATGAGGTATAGCTAAGCTTAGTAGATATAGCAAAATGCAATGATTGGGAGATACATGTCGAGTGTTTTGCGACTTTTTTGAAGCATAAAAAAAGCTTCAATTGTATTGAAGCTTTTATGGATGGAGTTTTAGTCGCTACTTTATTAGGACAAGTATTTCTTTAAACACTGGGGTTCGGCAGTCTTTGACTAGTTCAAATAAACACATTTCTAACCCGGTTAACTCGACGCCATTATTAACGAGTTTATTTATCGCTAACTTTTTATTAGCAAGCTCACGAGACGAAACACAGTCTGAAACAATTTGAACGTCAAATCCCATGCGTTTGAGACTTATCGCAGTTTGATACACACAGATATGTGCTTCAATACCACAAACAATCCAAGTATTAACGTTGGCAGCTTTAACGGCTTCAATAAATTGGTCATTCTCACAACCATCAAAAGTATATTTTATAATGGGTTCTTGATGACTGGTCGGTGAACTCAGTAGATTACTCAATTCATCCACTGTTGAACCAATTTTTTCAGGATTTTGTTCAAGCCATAAAATCGGTAAATCAAGGGCTTGAACACCTTTAATCAACTTCTCACAATTTGAGACTAACGCGTCGCTATCATGCACTAAACGCGTCAACTTCCCTTGTATGTCGACAACAATTAGGCCGGTACTTTCTTTTTTTAACATAATTAGCTCCTTGAGGTTATCACTTATAATGTCCCTTTAGACGGACAAATACCTGTCTCTTATACACATCTCCGAGCCCACGAGACCGTACTAGATCTCG
>OJBR01000533.1_pt1 | contig 16232 bp, 17 predicted proteins | sample 1591161 | NCBI WGS metagenome assembly OJBR01 (sample SAMN05416803, study PRJEB24817) | seawater metagenome | isolation source: Sea water | place: Canada:Atlantic | collected 2013-07
AGATCTAGTACGGTCTCGTGGGCTCGGAGATGTGTATAAGAGACAGGTTTAATGCTTGATGTATCGCAGTCTAGTAATGAAATTGATGACAGTATACAAAAGCTTAGAAATGAAGTTGACTCTAACGGTACAATCCTTAATGCACACATGATCGAAACAGATCAAATCGTCTCAGCGATAGAAGAGATGAGTGTTACAGCAAAAGATGTCGCTCAAAATAGTAACGATACCGCAGCCTTTACTCAAACAACGAATGCTCAAGCTTCTAAGTCCAAAGATTCGGTAGGAGAGGCTACTGCAATCGTCGCAAGATTAGTTAATGAAGTTGAAAATACGGCTAATAGCATTTCAGAAATTGAACGCAATACTTCTGATATCAATAATGTATTAAAAGTAATTGGCGATATCGCTGACCAAACTAACTTACTTGCGTTAAATGCAGCGATTGAAGCAGCCCGTGCTGGTGAATACGGCCGAGGATTTGCGGTAGTTGCCGATGAGGTGAGAGCACTTGCGGCTAAGACTCAAGATAGTACAACAGAAATAGAGCAGACCCTTTTACAATTGCGCGAAGGCTCAAGTTCTGCCATTTCTACCATGGGTTCAACTAAGTCTACTTGTTTAGAGGTTGCTCAATCTACTGAGATAGTTGCTAGTGATTTAGGCTCGATTAATGATTCAGTAAGCCAAATAAACGATCTTAATTTACAGATTGCTACCGCCGCAGAAGAACAGAGTTGTGTTTCTGATGAGATAGCCCGCAATATGACGGCAATAAGTGATATGGCAAATGAGCTCGTGGTAAATGGCAATAACAGTCTTGACCAAACGATAGAGCTGGCCAATGCTAATGTTAATTTGAAAGCTTTAGTTGCTCAGTTTAAATTAAGTTAACAACAAGTAAGCATTAAAAGTAATAGAGTGTACAACCAAGAGACTTAATTTCTTGGTTGTACATCGCTTTTCAAAAGTAGTTCACTCTCAGTTACTCAGTTACTCAGTTACTCAGTTACTCAGTTACTCAGTTACTCAGTTACTCAAATAATATTACCCCTTTCTTTCTGGTCATTCTCTGATACTACATACGCTGACAGAACAGTTACTCAATCAAAGTCATTTTTAATCGTGACTTAATGATATCTCAGTTCTTGCACCTTTCCCCAAAATACACGATAAGAAAAAATGGTATAACTGATGATCACAGGGACGACTATTATTGCTCCCCAAAGAATAAAGCTTAATGATTCTGGCGCTGCTGCAGATTGCCAAATAGTTAACTTACCCGGTACAATGTAAGGGAAGAAACTAAAGGCTAAGCCAAAAAAGCATAAAGCAAAAATAATAACTGCGGCAACAAACGGTCGCCAACAACCTTTATCATTGTGAGCAGGTAATAGTTTCAGTTGCATTTGGCTATAAACAAATAAAGCAAAACACAGTATTGGTAAAGGTAAAATATATAAAGTCGTTGGCCAAGCAAACCATTTTGCATAAACATCTGGGTTGATTAAAGGATTTACTGCAGACACTGCTACCACGCCAATAAAGCATAAAACCCCAGTCTTTTTGGCCCAGTTGACCGCTTGAACTTGTAGCGCACCTTCTGTTTTCATGATCAACCAACAGGCACCAATATAAGCGTATGCTGCAGCGACACCGAAAGCACTCAGTAAACTAAAAACATAAGCAGCTAAAGTGTCCTCAAAGCCCATCACATACATGCCAAGCATGTAACCTTGACTCATAGCAGCGAGTAATGAACCCGCTTTAAAGACTTTGTTCCAAGTAGGCTTATGGCTAAATGCAGCCTTGGCTCTAAAATCAAATGCTACGCCGCGCAATACTAAGCTAATTAATAATACCGCGGTTGGTAAGTAGAGCTCTTTGAAAATATGACTATGAGCAGCGGGAAAAGCAATTAATAATAACCCAATGGCTAAGACTAACCAGGTTTCGTTAGCATCCCAGAAAGGCCCTATAGAGGCAATCATAGTATCGCTATCATCTTTTTGTGTTAGTGGTAGCAATATGCCAACACCCAGGTCATAACCATCTAAAATCGCATATAACAAGATAGAAAAGCCCATCAATGCAACAAAAATTACCGCCAGTGAATTAGCTTCAAACATAACTACTCTCCTTTGTGTTCACTGAATTAATGACAGGTTTAACTTTTTCATCATCTGTTATTTCTTCAATCTCAACCGCGCGTTTTGCCATGGTAAATATCGTGTGTAAATAAGCGGTCATTAACACTATATATAAAATGAGATAGAGAGATAGTGATAGTGCAACATTGCCTGGTGCTATGTCGGTGGCAGCATCTTTGACCGTTAAAATTCCCGTCACTAACCAAGGTTGTCTGCCTATTTCAGTCACATACCAGCCAGCTAAGGTCGCTAGCCATCCTGAAAAACTCATGGCGACTAATACTTTTAACAACCATCGAGGCAAAGGTTTATTCCGCCAAAGTTGTATGCGACCAGCCCACGAAATTATTAGCATTAACATACCAACGCCAACCATGACTCTAAAGGCATAAAATAACGGTGCTACTGGTGGGTGATTATCTTCAAATTCATTTAAGCCTTTAATCTCACCTTGAAGATCATGGGTTAAAATGAAACTTGCCATGTTAGGTATCGCTAGCTCAAAGTGATTAGTTTTTTCTTTCTCATCTGGAATAGCAAAGAGTAATAGCGGAGCCCCTTTTTCGGTATGCCATACACCTTCCATCGCAGCAATTTTTTGTGGCTGATGCTCAAGCGTATTCAACCCGTGCATATCACCAATAAAAATTTGCAGTGGTGTTAAAAACATTGCGACAGTTAATGCTATTTTTAGTGTCAGCTTTGGCGCTTTTTTGTCGTCACCTTTAAGCAATCTATAGGCACTGATACCTGCAACTAAAAAGGCAGCGGTCAAGCCTGATGCAACAACCATATGCGATAGTCGATAAGGAAAAGAGGGGTTGAAAATAATTGCTAACCAATCCACAGGAAAGGCAACACCATTGCGCATTTCATGACCTTGTGGCGTTTGCATCCAAGAGTTAAGTGCCAAAATCCAAAAGGCAGATAAGGTTGTCCCTATGGCAACAATAAGGGTCGCTAAGGTGTGTACTCTCGCTGAAACCCTATTCATACCGAATAACATAATACCGAGAAAGCCAGCTTCGAGGAAGAAAGCGGTTAATACTTCATAACCTAATAACGGACCAGCAATATTACCCACCGTTTCCATGAATTTAGGCCAGTTAGTACCAAACTGAAATGACATGGTAATGCCAGTAACAACACCAATGGCAAAGGTGATTGCGAATATTTTTACCCAAAATCGATAGGCGCGCATCCAAACCGGCTCACCAGTTTGATCAAAACGAAATTTGAAAAAAAATAAAAACCAACTCAATGCAATCGTGATTGTTGGAAAGAGAATATGAAAACTTATATTGGCGGCAAACTGAATGCGTGACAGCATTAGCGTTTCAAACATAATGGACTCCGTTAACCCACTACTTACACTTTTGTAAGTGGTGGGCTGTAAATTGAGAATACTTTGTGATTGGTGACAATAAAGTTAAGCGAATACTTAACTTTTATTAATTAATTTGTCTTTAAGGTTGATGACTTTAGTCACTCCAGCACCTAATTTCATTAGGGTATTAAGCTTGTCTGGACTCATGCTTTGTAACTCGCCAGCCCAATGAGTGACCGTTTCTAATAAGTCATGAATTTCATGCATTTTTTCTTGTGCATAAACTTCTTTTTGATTGGCAGGTTCATCCAATAAATTATCACGTAAAAGTGAAAGAGTAGGATCAATTTCGCGTTTACGACGTTCTTCAAAAACTCGCGTCGCCATTTCCCAAATTGTGCCCGCTGGAGAGTAATATTCTTTTCTATCTTTAGGTTTATGCTGAACTTGCACTAAACGCCATGATTGCAGCTCTTTGATGCCCATACTGACATTACCGCGAGATATATTAAGTGCCTCAGAAATATCGACAGCGGTTAATGGTTCTTGATGAATAATAAGCAAGCCATACATTTGACCGACAGTACGATTAAAGCCCCAACGACTGCCCATTTCGCCACAATGCATTACAAAGGATTCAATTTTTGAAGTAAGTATCATAATAGTGTTCTGAAGTTTCAGTAATTTCTGAAAGTTTAAACTTATATTGATATAGATCAAGTTTTAATTATATTTATTTTTACCCTGCATCATTTTATTGAGAGAAAATAAGTTAAGAATAGTGATATGTAATTTTGCAGGTTTTATTCTTTTCTCCTCGTTTTCGACGAATAATAGTAGATTAATCACCATGATTGCAGAAATTGAAGTGGTATAAATGTATCGAGGAAAGGTGACTTTTATGAGGTGTTAATTTTTACTGGCCAAAAAAAAGCATGTCATCAAGACATGCTTTTAATCACTTATTTGGAGCTAAAGAAGTCGCCTTTAAACTAATAAATCCTGAATATTGGCTAAATCTTTTTTACCGTTGATGATTTCATCAGGTGTTAATCCTGATAATTCATGCGGGAACACTAACCATTCATCAGAAGTATGAATGAAGTAATCAGGAGCAAAATCAACTTTTGAATTTTGAGGTTTATACCAAGGGCAAGCAACACGAACATCTTCAGGCATATTGTTACGCATATTTTGCTTTAACTGCTTAACTAAGGCATCGATACTGCGACCAGAATCAAAAACATCGTCAACGATTAACAAGCCATCGCCTGAATTAGCATTTTCGATAATGTAATGTAGGCCGTGAACTTTGATTTCTTTACTTTGCTGATTAATGCCGTAATAAGATGAAGTACGAACAGCAATGTGATCGGTTTCTATTTTTTTGAAATCGAAATACTCTTGAACAGCGATACCAATTGGTGCACCGCCACGCCAGATACCTACAATAAACTGAGGGCGAAAGCCATCTTCAAATACTTTAGCGGCTACGCGAAAAGAATCTTCTAATAATTCTTGCGCGGTGATAAAACGTTTTTCCATGCCGAGGAAACCTTGTTAACAAATTATAAATTAAGGGGGGATTATAACCCGACAAATAAAAATAGTGTACTGCTTGAGTGCTTATAAATAACAAGGGTGTCGATTACATCAAATTGAAACGCTTTAAAGTGGTCGTTCTGAGCATGTTTTTTAAGCTGTAGGAGTGTAGGGGAGTGCACTGAACTCCTGTAGTACATTTATCTCTCATCGTATGTGAAAAAGAAAGAACAACGCCTGCTTATTCTTCGCAAATGAAGAGTGCCTAAAGCCTCATCAAGTTTATTAATCAATTATTAGCTAATGCATTCAAGATCTTTAGGGTTACAAATGATCACAATACGCAGCTAGACCGATCGGTTTGTTTTGCGTATATTATATGTATTCCAACAACGAGGTGCATTATGAAACATCGAGCAAAGGTTGCTGTAATGACGAACATAAGAACACAGATAATTAAGCATTTATCTGCTGATGAAAATGACAAATTTAAATCTGCTGCCTTCATAACGATGTGAAAATAATTTACAAAGGCACAAAATAAGGCATTAACTCAGGTATTAACACAAGTATTACTTAAGCCAGTTTCTATTGTTGAGATTGGAATTTATATAAAACTATCACGGAGAATAACTATGTTAGAACGTTTTTTTGAAAAGACCATTCGAGGTTATTTGTTAATCACAGGTTTTTTAACTGCTAGTGCATTTCTTACCTTTTTAGCGCCTGAATGGAGTATGACAAATTTATTTTTCTATGATGAAAGCATGATGGAAAATAAGCGTTACTTACAGGCAACATATCAGCATTGGGGAGTAATGGTCGGCTGTATCGGTATTTTATTGATGGCATCGGCAAAGTATAAATCATTAAGAACCTCAACCATGATTTACAGTGGCTTTGAAAAAGCAATGTTTGTTGGGCTGTTTTTCTACAACGTATGCGTGAATGATTATGAGTGGTTTTACGGCTGGAGTGGTGTATTTGCGCTTGATGGATTCGTTACTGTTTATTCACTCGTTTATGTTTATTACTACATCAATCGTGATAAATCTAAAACGCCTGCTCATCTACGCTAATAGTCAATCTGGTACGGAAAGTAATAAAGAAGTGCAGTTATATGTAACGGCACTTTTTTAAGTATAATTAGCATATTACTGGGTTAAGCGCTTAGTCTCTTTCATCGCATTATCTAATATCGAACGATCTTTCTGTAACGCACAAAGTAATGTACTGCCAAGCCATAGGCTGTAGATGGCTCTTGAAGTTTCATAGCTGTTTTCTAAAGAAAAGTCACCATCTACGATGCCTTGTTCAAAAAAAGCAGACATACAAGAAATTATTTTTTCAGCACCACTATTAAGCGATTTTTGCATGTCGTTCGATGTACCTGATATTTCACCTGATAACTTAACAACTAAACATTTAATCTGAAAATCTTCAGTTACTTTCGTTGAGCACCAGTTTTCAAAATAAGCATGCACTCTTTCTTGGCGAGTTATTGCTGTATTCGTTAAAAACTGAGTCAGACTAGCTAAGTGTTCTTCAAAATAATCATCCAGTAAAATACGACCAAAATCATCTTTTGATTTGAAATGGTGGTAGAAAGAACCTTTTGTTGCACCTGCAGCATTTATAATTGTCATGACTCCAACACCGGCGAAACCCTGTTCGCTAATGATGTCAAACCCTACATTGAGTAACTTCTGTTTTAAATCTTTCAAGGTTATAACTCCTAGGCAATTTAGTGAATATTATAAATGATTGCATACCGAACGGTCTAGTTTTACTTTTGGCTAAAAAAACAATTAGACCGATCGGTTTGTTTTGTGTATAATGTCATTATTATTTTGGCATATCAAACAAATAACTATTTAATTAGGGGACATCATGACTAACCGTTTATCAATCGTAATAGGTGGCGCTACTGGTCTCATCGGTAAATCAGCTGTAGAAATAGCACTAGATAATGAAAGTGTTGAACACATCTACTCTCTGTCACGTCGCCCTATAACAATAGAGCATAGCAAGCTGACTCAATGGTTGAGCCCTGATTTATCAATACCTTCTGAAGGTGATGTACCTAGCTCGCCAATTATTGGTGTGATCACATTAGGAACAACGTTAAAAAAAGCAGGAAGCAAAGAAAAGCTTAGAGCGATTGATGTCGATTTAGTGGTTAACGTTGCCAAAGATATGCACAAGTTCGGGGTGAAACATATTATTGTTGTCTCTTGTCTAGGAGCCTCTGTTAGTTCTCGTTCGCACTACCTTCGTTGCAAAGGTGAAATGGAAGCGGAGTTACAACAGCTTGAGTTTGAAAAAGTCACATTTATGCATCCTGGTTCCTTAGTCGGATCTCGTGAAGAAACAAGAAAAGATGAGAAAGTACTTCAATGTGTTTTGAACATGCTAAGTCCTTTAATGATTGGTGTATTGGCAGATTTTAAACCGGTAAAAGCACATGATGTCGCCGATGCTATTATTCAGTTAGCGACTCAACAAAATAATAGTATTAACAAACGCATAGAACATATACGAACACCACAAATACTTAATTTATGTAGTTAATTAGATAGCAACCAGTTCGGAGAAGTTGATCATGACGATATTCAATATAAAGACAATTATCACAGCTGCAGTAGTCGGCTTTACCTTATCAGGTTGTGGAACAGGCGATGAAAAGCTGCAGCGCGATGTTGACTTAATCGCGGTAGATGAAAGAGTTGTTTTGGTTAGCAAAAAAGCTGAAAAGCAAAATTTAACACAACTACTAACCATAGATCACTCTCGTCTAGCTAAAAAAGAAGACGCTGAACTTGCTGCAAGTAGAGTGGCTTTATTTTCTGATATTGCACTTAACACGGATCTCGTTGCACAAAATACTTTGGTTGGCCTTGATTTGCCATTTCGGGTAATTTCCTATGCAGAAGATGAACAGATCAAAACTATGTATACAGATGCTGCTTTTTTGCAAAAAAGACATAACTTGTCCGACACGGTTGCCTTACAAAATTATCAAACAAAAGTTTCTGAATTAGTTAAAGATATTCCTAATGCAAAAGCCGTTAATTCACAAACGCTTAGCCATAATTATGGTATTAAAAAAATTGAATCTGACTATGACTTTGAAACGACATTATCAAATATTAAACGTGATGTGTTAAAAGAAGGTGACACACTTTGGTTTATCAATTTGGATTATAAAGCGGAAGCTAAAAAAATAGGTAAAGCACTGCCAGATGCTACTTTACTTGTATTCGGAGCTCCCGCTCCAGGCGCAACGGCAATGTCGGATTTCCCAAGCATAGGACTTGATGCCTTTGGTCAGAAAGTGCTTGTTTATGTGGAAGAGGGCAAAGTCATCGTTGCCTATAACGATATCGTTGATATGTCACAACTTCATTATCAAGACAATGCACTAGCACACAGAGTTATTAACTTTCGCCTTGGTAAAACACTCTCTAATGCAGTAGAAAAATAACCTACGTAGTGAGAACTAACACATCATAGTAAGTTGCTATGATGTGAAGTTTCCTGCCAAAAAATCAACAGTTGCACTCAGTTTACTCACTATAAAGTGTTATTAACCTTGAAGGATAAAAAACTATGGAAGTAAATCAATTTACCGCATTGTATTTTTCTTGGGAGAAAACAAGCGCCTTGTTTTTTATTGCTATTGGGTTGATAGGAATTACTACTGCACTATTTTTATGGCAGAAGACAGGATCAGAAATTCTTCGGTTAGCTCCTTACCCGTTAATAATATTTGGTAGCTTGTCACTTATTGTCGGCTGTACCATATTCTTTCGAACAGATACGCAAGTCAGTGGGTTACTATCGCTAGTGCAATTAGATGTCACGACCTACTTTCAACAAGAACTTGAAAGAATAACAAGCGTTAACCAAAATTGGGCGCTGTATAAATGGGGTGAGCTTTTAGTTATTGCGGCTTCGCTCATTGTTATCATGATATTTCCCGATAAGTCAGCTCTGTTAGGGCTGGCACTGGCCTCCATTATGATAGCAGTGCCTCTTCTCACGCTTGATATTATTGGTGAGCGAAATGGTCTGTGGTATATGGCGCAAATAACATCATACAAGGGATCGTTATGAACCTTTTAGAATGCAAAACAATCTTTTTGTTGAGCCTATGGAAAACCTATGTAGGCCCAGCTCTAGGAGTCAGTTTTGATATGTCCTATGTCGAAGCTGTTGGTTACACCATGTTAGGTGCTGGCGTCACTGTCTTTGCCACACTCTATTTTGAGCAAAATGTAACACGAGCATTTAAGTCACTGATGAGAGTCTTTGTACGTAGGAATGCACAAAAACCACCTAAGTTTAAACCTGTATTACGTAAAGCGCTGATTTTCTACAAACGATATGGTTTTTGGGGATTAATGGCTTTAACACCTATTTTAATTGGTCTTCCTATCGGTATTTTAATCGCAGTACGCTTAGGAAGTACTAAGCATAAGGTCGCAGTGACCGTACTGTTTATGTCACTTTGTTGGTCAAGTTTATCTTACATTGTTACGTTAAATGGAGTAGAGCAACTAGGAATATAAACGACCAAAGCGTAAGGTTGTGGTTTATCATTTTCGAGGTTGGCTATTGTTTCGTTATGTTCTTTAATCTTTATAGTTAAAGAAGGAAGTTTGATTTACGTGTAGTAACACGGGGAACGTTTTTCGGAGTTCTTGTGTTAGCGTTATATATCGAAGGTCACAGAGATTTTTCTAGCTGTTTTTCTTCATATTGTTACTGTTAGGGAATAAACCATATAGCTAATTTGTGGTACCAATTTTAATCTAGTGCCAATGGCTTCTTAGTGCCTTGAGTTCAATCTGTGGATGCAACACACAGGTTAAATTTCTCTGCTGGTGTTTCATATTCTAATACCTTTCTCGGCCTTTCGTTGAGTTTTCTGGCAACACTACTCAACTTTTGTTGGCTGTGTGTGGATAAATCAGTTCCTTTAGGGAAATACTGGCGTATAAGCCTGTTCGTATTTTCATTTGAACCTCTTTGCCAAGGAGAATATGGATCGCAAAGATATACTGGGATTTTTGTCGCTTGCGTAAAGTCTTTATGATTAGTTATCTCATAACCTCTGTCCCATGTGAGTGATTTATACATTTTAGTTGGCAGCTTTTTAGCATTTTTTATTAATGCTTTGATAACCGTTTTGGTTTTACTATCATCCACTCTAACGAGCATTACATAGCGGGAATGACGCTCTACAAGCGTTGCGATATACGAGTTATTACAGCCTTTAATCAAATCACCCTCCCAATGGCCAGGCACAAGCCGTTTTTCAACAGATTCTGGCCTTTCACTGATTGTAAGTCCATCAGATATTTTACCTAATCCTTTATTTTTAAGTGTCGCATGACGTGAATAACGCATGATGCGTTTCGACCGTAAACACCTTTGCAATTCCTTTTTTAAGGCTCCTCTTGTTTGAATATATAAGGTTTTATATATCGTCTCGTGTGACACCTGAAAACTGTCATCACTAGGATGCTGTCTTCTCAACCAGCCCGCTATTTGTTGTGGTGACCAAGCGCACTTAAGCTTCCTAGCCACAAAAACTGCCAATTCTTTATTAGTCGCTAGTTTGCAGGTTTTTGGCCGTTTAGCTCTTTCCCATGCAGCCTCATCAGCATTGACAGCACGATACTGTTTATAACCACCATTACGATTAACTTCACGGCATATTGTTGATGGAGAGCGGTTTAGCTTATTTGCTATTGCTCTGATTGATAGGTTAGCAGAAATACTCCGAGAGATTTCTTCTCGCTCAGTTAGCGTTAAATGAGCTTTCGCTCTGTGTTTATCTCTAGGTCTAATACCGCCAGACTCAGCGATAATTCGACAAACAGAAGAGTGGTGTCTATCGAATAACCTAGCAATATCGTTGAGTGATGTGCCTTGTTGATAACGTTCCCACATTAATGCTCTTTGTTGGGCCGTATAATATATTCGAGTTCTTCTTTTCATAGCTACGCTCCTTTAATATAAGGATAGCGTTGCATTCACCATTTGAACTCAAGGCGCTTAGTTGACATAACGAGTTGAAAAACTTAATGTCTTCTTAGAGCGAACAACGGACGTTGGAATTACTAATAATCAAATGAAATTTATACTAAAAATCTTTGGCAGGATATGGAATGTCGGCTTCATTTTATTATTTGCTTTGCTTCTTTATTCATTTTTTGGTGGTGAACTGCCCAAATGGGCGTCATATTATGTGAATAGCTTATTCACGCTGCTTCAATCCTTTTTAACATCAGACTGGAGTTTGTTCGTTTTTCTTATTGTTTTTTTGGTAGTTGGTTATAACTATGCTCAAAAGGTTGGTTGGAAGAAACTAGCAGAAAAAATAGGTAAATATTTCCAAACAAATAGCAGTGAAGAATTTCAATTTAAACTAGGTGTATTATCGTTATCAAAATTACTATTTGGAGCTTCGATTATATTTGTCGCTTTATCTTTGTCATTGTTTAATTATGAATTAAGAAAGCAACCAGAATGTACGATTAACTTATTAGATAAAAAAACGAACAAATGTATTATTGATAGCAACTTAACCTCTAACTTTCGCATTGTCGTTCATTCTGGCGGCAATAGAGATACTGTGAATATCAAAATCCCTATTGATATTTTTATCGATGGTATTACGACTAACACTTCATTTGCTAATGTTTACCCTGATACAGCTAGTACAGGTGGAAATGGAAGATATCATTCAAATTTAAATTACGGTATATATGATCTTCCTAAGAGCCAAAATACGACAATCACTATAGCTGCCACCAATGATGTTATTAAACTAAATTTATTTGAAGCTAAGATACTTACTAATCCGAATGATTTGTTAAAGATGATATTCAGCGCACTGTTTTTAGTAACGTTGCTCTTATCTATTTATTTTAGGCAAAACACATTCAAAAAAGGACTGTTGCGCCCATTACCTTATTTAGTATTTGTTGCAATTGCATTAGTCGTAATTTTCTAATGAATAATGTTGCCGACCGTCTCCTACTGGCACAAAGCGACTGAAAATAGCATCAATAATTAGGTATTGCTAACGTCTTCTCTGTGGCAAAAATGAGCGTTAGGTGATTCTACTTTCCCAATGCCGACCGTCTATTATATAGCATGACCCTAGCAATTTATTCTATCGGATTGACTAATTGCTTTAGGTACTAACGTTAATCGCCCGTTGTATTGATGCAATACTAACACTGACCTCTTTTTCAATCTCTCGTGATGTTAAGCCCTCACCGTGTAACTTCATTATCTGTAAATGAATAACCTCGGTAATAACATTAGGAAGGCCAAAAGCAGCAGCATAACCATTTTTACGTTCTTTCTTTTTAGGAATGGAAGGTCTATTTATTGGCAGTATTGGTTTTCTTTTTCTATGAACTACTGGAATCGTTGCAATAATTGGTTCGGGTATTGGTGCTGTGTTCTTATGTTCAATCAATAGCGGTATCGCTTTATTCAGTGCTTTTTCTACAGCGCGAGTAATGATATCTTCAAGTTCATCTGGTGTTAAATTAATGGTGTTATTTTTTTTCGACAATTTCCCTGCGACATTCTGTGACTTTTTAGCTATTATTTTTTGCGACACTTTAGATATCGAACCGAAAACACGTATTAACTCAGCAGTATCAATTTGTGGCTTACCTAGCGTATCACGTACCATTGTTAACTTGCCGTTAGCTATGTATCGCTGAATTGTTCTCCGTGACTTCTTTACTAATAATGCGCTATCAGTGATATTGTGAGTAGTCATACAACACCTTTTTTATTGTTATTATACTGCGACATATTAGAGGCTTTGATGAGAGGATAGTCAATACTGAACAAAAGAAAATTAACACTGATTTTTTAGATTCGGTGCAACGAATCAATCACATTCCTGCTTTAAAATACTATTTATACTTCTAGAACTCATGTCCAAAAGTAAAAATTAAATAAACAAGGAGGAGATCGTCCGTTTACATATCAAACTGCCTTTTAGCTGAGGTGACTTTGGTTCACAAAAAAGGACCTTTTTGTGCCAGCTACTGTCCTTAATATTTCATTCAATAAAATTTACTGTTTCAAAATCTGATTAAATTTACAGTTAGACCGCTTCCTTGCGCTTTGCTGACGTTAGCTACTGATTGTTCTTTAGGTCAACTGATAGCCTGAAGCTGTCCAACCTGTTTAAAGAATATGTCTCATTTGAATAGTTATCTAATTTCCTTTCATTTTAACGAAGGGTAGTTCACTATTTTGACACGATACCCATCGATTAGTCGTGAGTTGACATAACTACTGATGATTAATAAACGGGGTCAGATGAGAATTTCAAAGGCCTAAGTGGCCGCTAGTTTATTGACGCCGGATCTAAATTCTAGATTGTTGATTTTTCTCGACTCTTTTAAAGTTATAATCCTAACTATTTGTAGTTGTTCGTATCTAATTTTCTTATTCGGGGTATATAGTTTTGTTGAATGGATTATGGTTAAGTTTTTTTTGGCTAGCAGCTATAGCTGCAGGTTATCAGTGGCTCTTACTAGATAACGCGGAAGTATTTAATCAAATTATTACCTCTTTGTTTTCTATGGCAAAGCTATCTGCTGAAATTGCAATTGGATTGATTGGTACACTTTGTTTGTGGCTCGGAATTTTTAAAATCGCTGAGAAAGCCCAACTTATATCTTTTTTTTCTCGTGGCGTTGAGCCACTTTTTAGGCATTTGATGCCTGGAGTTCCTCGTGGCGATAAAGCTTTTGGCTCCATTTCCATGAATATGGCCGCTAACATGCTGGGGCTAGATAACGCTGCTACTCCTCTTGGGCTAAAGGCTATGCAAGACCTCCAAGAACACAATACCAATAAAGATGTTGCGACTAATGCTCAAATATTATTCTTAGTTTTGAATACGTCTTCCGTTACGTTATTACCCGTTACTATTTTTATGTATCGTGCTCAGCAAGGTGCTCTAAACCCTACGGAGGTTTTTATCCCTATATTACTGGCTACCTGCGCATCAACAGTTGTTGGGGTATCTGTTGTCGCTTGGATTCAGCGTCTCTCACTTTTAAATCGCGTAGTGTTATCTTATTTGGGGGGATTTGTTTTATTCGTATCCTTACTTATTACAAGTTTAATAAGTATGCCAGCAGAGCAAATGACAAAGGTTAGCTCGGTGGCTGCTAACATCATTTTATTTGGTGTTATTCTTGCCTTTCTTACTATAGGTTGGCGTAAAGGAGTGCAAGTTTATGAGACGTTTATAGAGGGGGCCAAAGAAGGTTTTACTACAGCCATTACATTAATACCTTACTTAGTAGCAATGTTAGTGGCTATAGGGGTTTTACGTGCTAGCGGGGCCTTGGATCTATTTGTTGACGGTATTGCTTACTTGTTGGTCCTCGCTGGGCTGGATACGCAATTTGTTGATGCATTGCCTACGGCACTGATGAAACCATTTAGCGGTTCTGGTGCGCGGGCTATGATGCTAGAGACCATGAATACACATGGCGTGGATTCTTTCGCCGGTCGATTAGCTGCCGTTATGCAAGGCAGTACCGAAACAACGTTTTATGTGCTCGCTGTGTATTTTGGCGTAGTGGGTATTAAGCAGGGAAGGCATGCCGTCTTTTGTGGTTTGTTCGCTGATCTTGCTGGAATCTGTGCGGCTATATTCGTGTGTTATTGGTTCTTTGGATAATAAAAAAGCTGGGATACTCTGAACCTCCCCAGTTTAACAGACACTTTAAATATTCAAGAAATGACTAAAAGCTGCATTATCATGTTGTCTAATTAGTTTCATATGTTTCATATGTTTTATTTTTTAGCCATAGCCACATTAAAAAGAGCTTAAGACGTAAATAGCTTTTAGTCCGCTTTGTCGGAACAGTTGCCGTTAGATAGGTGAGGACTAACGTCAGCTTTCATATCTTAAGTAAACGTAAGTCTGGCTGAATCCTAGAGATAATTTAGGTCGGGTTTGTGGTACATGCAGTCTACTTATTTCTAATGTTATTGATGGGCACTAAATGGGGGGCCATCAATAACATTGTTTTTTTACAATATTTTTGGACATAAAAAAACCGCAATTAAGCGGTTTCTTATCATAAACAATGTTCTGTTTATGGCCAAATCTAAAAGTTACTAGGTATAACGATTAGACTAAAAAGGTCTTCTTTTGGTGGAGCGGGGGGGAATCGAACCCCCGTCCAAAAAGCCTACGTTCTCGGTACTACATGCTTAGTCGCTCGTTTATTTAACCAATTAGACGCCAAGCGACAGGCTTCGTCATGGTGAGCTCGATACTATTTCGCGGTTCAGTCTCAAGCAAACTTCCCTCGCTAACCTATTTGGGGTGACCATCGATCCTCTAACCAATAGGTGAGATTTCAAGGCGATGGCTAGCCTAAGCGGCTAGTGCGAACGTATCGTCGTTAGCAATTATAGTTTTGCGGCTTTTTACCAGGCAAACCGCCCCTGGGCATGCACCTTGAGTTTCATGAATCTTGTCGAATCCTAGATCCGCCCCAAAGTTTAACATTTCTACATTTTCTATTATTTTTACAATTATAGGTTCGATATACCTATGGATCGCATTATACAACGCTTAAGTTAAATAGACAACGTGGTATTTTTTAACCACTTACCTAACAAACAGCCTAACAAATTATCGATCTAAGTTTTTATTCTTCATTAAGCGACCTTTATCAACAGCCCACTCTCTGTCTTTGATATCGGAACGTTTATCATGATCTTTCTTACCTTTACCCAAGTAAAACTCGAGTTTCACCCAACAGGCTTTCCAGTACATCGCTGTTGCAATCAAAGAGTATCCGTCACGTTCAACGGCAGCAATGATTTTATCTAGCTCTCTACGGTTAAGTAATAATTTTCTATCACGATTTGGATCACATACAACGTGACTTGAAGCAGCATTCAGAGGTGATATTTCAGCTCCTAATAAATAAGCTTCGCGGTCTTTAATATGTACGTAACAATCAGAAATATTTACTTTGCCACTTCTAATACTCTTAATTTCCCAACCTTGTAAGCTCATTCCGCCTTCAAACTTGTCCGTTAAGCTATAGTTGTGCCTCGCTTTTTTATTTAAAGCGATAGTATTACTGCTGTCTCTTATACACATCTCCGAGCCCACGAGACCGTACTAGATCTCG
>OJBR01000536.1_pt1 | contig 16176 bp, 10 predicted proteins | sample 1591161 | NCBI WGS metagenome assembly OJBR01 (sample SAMN05416803, study PRJEB24817) | seawater metagenome | isolation source: Sea water | place: Canada:Atlantic | collected 2013-07
CAGAGGGCGAGTTTAAAAGGCTTATATGCGGCGTTATTGATTTTGACAAGGGAATAACCATTCTCTGCAATCAATGCCTTGCTTCTAAGCCTTTTAACTCTCGCTGAGTGGGAAAGAACTTAATCAACTTGGTATTAATAAAAATCTAACTATTAGCAATGTAAAATAAAAGTGAAGAAAACGCGGTAAATCGTTTTCTTCACTTTTACGATAGAGGTTATCCTAAAGGTATAACCTCTGTTTATTAGTATGCCAATTATCTTAGTAATTTGGCTAGTGTTAAAAATCAAACTAATAAATTTACTCTTCTCGTAAGGCCTGCATAGGGTCACTGCTAATCACTCGCCATGCTGGCATAATTACAGACAAGATAACAATAATTACTAAAGCGATATCTAATGAGGCCATTGCTAGCCAGTCAAAATCAGGTAGCATCTCTAAGCTTTGTGATACTTGTTGATAGCCAAAAACAGAGATAATAAAGCCTAAACCTAATCCAACAACCAACATTGACACAGCATCTTTTAAAATAAAGTTAACCAATTTAGCTTGCTTGGCGCCCGTTGCCATGCGCACAGCAAGTTCATATTTTCGATGATTTGTGGTCATTTGTGTTAAACCCGCAACACCAATAGCCGCAAGAAACAAGGTTAAACCTGTCATGGCAAGCACTATCCATAAACTAAGGCGTTGATTTAAGGTCTGTCTCTGCCAAATATCTGTTAATGATTGTACGGTTAAATTAGTTAAACGTGGGAATTGACGCTTAAGTTCGTTTTCTAACATTGCTGGTGTAAGCGTTTTCCCTGCGGGTAACATCACAGTAAATTGCATGGTAGAACCGGGTCTTACTCGATGAGAGTATACCGAAGGCAAGCCTATTTCTTCTGTGATCCCTGTTCGGCTTAAAGTATTAGCGACTACCCCAGTAACAATTGATGGCGGTGTTGAAGCATCAGGACTCATTTGAATAGTTTTACCGATAATTTCTTGGTAGCTAAAGTTCGAAAATAAGGTTTTTGCCATATTTTCATCGATAACAATTCTATCTTCATCATTATCAATTTGGGCTTGGCTGACATTCGCTCCAGCTAACACAGGTATTTTAAAGGTAGAAAAATACTCTGGCCCTAAGGTTTTTATTTGGTGAATAACGCGGGTTCCTGATGCCTCATCACGAAAAGCGTTTACGCGTAATGAATCAGATAAAGGGCCATAGTTAGGGATGATCACTTGGCTATTGCTGACCTCTTGCTCTATCAAATTCGATATGCCATCAAGGAATTGTTTAGCTTCACTTTTTCCATAAGAATCAAAGGTATTTAATTGAGTGATATATTCATCATCGCTTACCGTTATGCCAATTTCATAACTATTACCAATGTCGTAACCGGTATCTTGATATACTGCCTGATAGCTTTGCATCGCTATCATCACTGATGCGGTAAGCAATATTGAAGCAATTGAAAGCTGCAATACCATCAATACTCGACTTAACCATTGATTACTTTGTGCTTGTATTCCTTTACCACTGCTATTTAAGTTATTGCCTAGCGCGTGTTTATCAATATCAACCAGGGCGAGGGAACTAAATAGTACGCTAAGTGCAAAGATGATGGTGATTGAGGCAAGTATGGTAGTGCTGTTTATATTGATGGCATCTATCATAGGTAAACTATCACCCGCGATTAACGGTAAACTTTTTATCGCCCAACCGGTAACTAATAACCCCGTCATTGCTGCTAAAATAAAGCTAGGTAGGTTCTCAAGTAACACCAATAATCTCATTTTGGTTAAGCTTGCTCCTAAGCTGATTTGAATAGCAAATTCTTTAGTTCTTCCTTGATAATGTGCAATGAATAAATTTAGTAAGTTAAGCGTCGCCATTAATAATAGCCCGATAACTGCGGTAAATAATGCGATCAGTAGACCTTCGGTTTCACCTAACATGTTGCTGCGATAAGTGTTGCCCTTAGCTATTTTTTTTGTACTGTTCATGAAGTCCAAAAACATTTGCACTTGCTCGCCGTCAACGTTTCGGGTGACGTAATCTTCTAACCATGCATCAACTTGTGCTTGTGATGGTAATTTTGCCTGACCATTAGCAGATTTTAGAATTAGCGTTTCAATATCGTTGCTGATATTACCTACTGAGTCGGGTTGTGTCTTAACTTTCGCTAAGTTGGCAATAAACCAGACTTGTTGTGGTAAAACTGAACGGTTGCTTTTTATCGCCATTACATCTTCGATAACACCAGCAATGATATAATTTTGATTGGTAATAGTGATTTGTTTACCTATGACTGATTTAACGCCAGCATAAGCGTTTTCCCATAGGCTCTTAGAAATCCAGACATACTTCTCTGTAGACTCAATAGTGACATTATCGCCGAGTAATAACTGGCTACCTAACACCGAAAGAATATTGCTTGAAGCATCATAACGGGTCGTTGCAAACGTTGTGTTGTTTACTACTACATCTTGCTCTGAAGGTGCAACACCAGCCCATTCGCCTAAATCACCAAATTGCTCACTAAAGTCGGCTAAGCGATTCATATTCCAATAGGAAACACTTAAAGTTTCTGACATTTTAAATTGATAATCAAAGGTTTGTAATGAAGCCTCATTTTTGATGCCTTGCAATGGTTGATAGAGCAAGGTTGAAGAAATTGAGATCACACTCAGTACTGCGCCTAATGTTAAGCCAAGTGTTAAGATTAGCGGAACACTTAATCGTGGTAGTGAAAATACCCGAATTATGCCTTGGTATAAGGATTTCTTGAATAAACTCATGCAACCCCCTGCAATGATTTTTCATTGATCTCAACGTGTGGACTCAGTCCTGCATTGATCTCTGAAACAATCTGTCCGTCGAGTAATTGAATTTGGCGGCTAGCGCAGCGTGAGTATCGGCTGTCATGGGTTACCATTACGATGGTAGATCCATCTTTGTTAAGTTGTTCTAATAATGACATTACTTGGTCACCATTTTTGCTGTCTAAGTTACCTGTTGGTTCATCAACTAAAATCAAATCGGGTTTTCCAACAAGCGCACGAGCAATTGCAATACGTTGTTGCTGTCCGCCTGATAATTGATTTGGGCGATAATGCTGTCGGTGCAACATATCAACTTGTGTTAACACTGTTTCAACACGTGTTTTTATTTCACTTTTTGAACAGCCTCTGTGTTCAAGTGGCAAAGCGACATTTTCAAAGACTGTCAGGTTATCTATTAAATTGAAGGATTGAAAAACATAGCCTATATGCTCATTCCGAATTTGTGTGCGTTGGTCTACTTTTAACCCTGCGGTCGAAATGTTGGCGAGTTGATAGCCACCTTCAGTTGCTGAGTCCATCAAACCCATAATAGAAAGTAATGTAGACTTACCACAACCAGAAGGGCCAGTGATAGCAACAAATTCTCCTTGGTTGATTTCTAAACTAACACCTTGAAGTGCATGGGTTTCTATTTGCTGACTGTCGTAACGTTTGTGGATGTTTGACATGGTAACTATATTTTTCATGTGGCTTTCCTTAATTTTTTAGCTGTAGACTTACTGCTTATTTTTATGCATTTTTATAAATGCTGTCATTGTTTGATGATGCTTTTGGTATTCATCGGAATTAGTTGTTGTTATTCAATGATTAAAAGTTGTGGATACATACTGTATTTTTGCGTGTCACTGTTTACCAGTGAATCACCAGATGTTAACCCTGAAGTGATTACTAATTTACTTTTTGATAGCGCACCAAAAGTGACATCTCTCTGGATTAATGAGTTGTTAGTGTCGCGAACAAAAATGCTTTGTTTACTGCGTGGGCGAAAACCTGGTACTTGCTCTATGTAGCTAACGGCTTGTTGATGCCTAACAAATACTTGTGCGGATATTGATAAAGCAGGGCGAGCATTAGAGGTGAGTTCTTCATCAATAACAGCCTCAGCTAGTACAGAACCATTATTAACAACGCTTTCGATGCGCGTGATGTGACCTTTTATAATGCCCTTTTGGGTATCAATTAATACAGGAGCATTAATATCTATTTGATCTGCTTCGTTTTGAGGTAAGCGTAAGCGAGCAATCAATACTTCGTCACTGCCCACTTTTGCTAACGATTGACCTAATTGAACACTTTGACCTAATTCTATTTCTAAGGTTTGCAGTGAGCCATTAATTCCCGCTTTTACCTTCATATCGTCAAGCTGCTGTTCAAGTAAATTAACTTGCGCATGTTGTTGCTTGATGGTGATATCACGCTGCGTTAGCTGGTGGCTTTGCATTTCGATAAATTGTTTATATTTTTTCTTTTCAAAACCAAGCCTTTTACTTTCTTGTTTCACGGCCAACTTAGCGCGTTGTAATTCTATTTTAGATGAAACGCCTAAGTCCATCAGATTCATGTTCACTGAGAGTTCAAGTTCTGCTTTTTCAATTTCGGCTTCAATATCGGCAATACGACCTTGATAATTTAAACGTTCACTTTGTTGTTCATATTTAAAGGCTTCTCTTTGCGCTAATTGTTGAGCAAGTTGCCCATTGGCTGCGTTAACTTCTTGTACTAGTTTAGGATTCGATAAGTGTAAAATTATAGTTTCAGGAGTAACTTTAGTACCAGGTCGAACTAAAATTTCAGATACCTTGCCTAATGCTGGCGCCGTTAATAGGCGTTCTTTTGCTGAAGCAAGTTCACCATAAGCATTCGCATAAATATCTAAGTCACCTTGAACTACCGTTTGAAAACTCAACTCCTTTAAGGGTACTGATTTTATTGCTTTACCACTAACGCTATAACCAGCATAACTTAGTACTAGCGTGAAACTGGCGATGGCGACCCATTTTTTCCATGGTTGTTTTTTAGTTAATGCAATTTTCATAAATATTCACTGTTATCCTTACTTGTTGATATAGGTAATGAAATAACTGTGCCAATTATATAAAGTGTTTTAAATCAGTAGGTTATGTTTTGTTGTGTATGTTTGATAACTCTATCTGTTCGCTTTTAACGGGGAGATGTTCGAAAGTAGACTTATTTTAGCTAGCATTGAGATGCTCCCTTGTTTTATTGCTAGCATTTTTATTTTGTAATACGGTGTAATGTTATCCAATTACTATCTGAAGTAGGTTAATAGCAACACTGTAAAGATATTGAGCGAGCTTGCTGAAATTTTGAAATAACGCGGTTATGATATGCGGTAAAGTAAATAGCGATTAAAATTGTGCTGAGGGTATATCAGATTATACGCCGCAGTTTTAATCATTACAGGTAAAGAGCATAAAATATGAACGAAACGTTACCGATAGTCATTAATGTGAATAAAGCCTTACTTGATAAATTTATCAATATAAAATCAGTGAGCAATAAACTAGAAGCGCAGTTTAACTTTCAAACATTAACGGCCAATTGGTATGGTGATGAAGAGAAGGTATTAGCTATTCAGTTATCTTTAGAAACACCAGAAATTTTTGAACAACACAAAGATGCACTGGATAATTTATCAGGTAACAACGTTAGTATTAGTCATTTTTCTGATGATGTGGTTTGTTGTTTTGACGAAAACGATTACCAGCTGCACTGTACTATTGCGATAACAGCAAAAGAATTGAATTTATTGACATTACAACCAGCATTATTAGCTGGTTATATTCAAGCTAAGTTGCGTAAAGTACTCAATTTAATTGCACAACAGCAATCTTTGGCTAGTATCTAAGTATGAGTTTTTTCAAACAACATGGCTATTAATACAGCACGCTTAGATCGTTTGATTAGTGATTTATGCCAAATTAATCGTAAAAAAGTAAGATTGGTTTTAGCGCAAAAACGCGTGTATGTTGATGGTGTTTTAGCAACTGATATTGCTCAGCTAGTTGACCAGTTTTCGCATGTTGTCATGGATGATGAAGTGCTGCAGGCTAATCAAACACATTATATTATGCTGAACAAACCGATTGGTGTGGTTTGTGCCACTAAGGATGAAAAACATAAAACAGTTATTGATTTACTGGCAGGGCAATATGAACAAGAAATTCTAGACAATTTACATATTGTTGGACGGCTCGATTTAAATACATCGGGGCTAGTGCTACTTACTAATGATAGTCGTTGGTCTGAACGGCTGACGTCACCTGAACATAAGGTATCTAAATGCTATCGAGTGACACTAGAAAATGTTTTGACACCAGATTATATCGATGCTTTTACAAATGGGATGTATTTTCCCTATGAAAATATAACGACGAAATCGGCAACTTTGCTTATTGTTTCTCAATTTGAAGCACAAGTAACGTTAACCGAAGGGCGTTACCATCAAATAAAGCGTATGTTTGGTCGCTTTCGTAACCCTGTTGTTGCATTGCATCGTGACTCAATAGGGAGATTACATTTGGATGGGTCTCTCAAAGAGGGTGAAAGTAGAGCTTTAAGTATATCAGAAGTAACGAGTATAAATGGTTGATGTAAGCGGTTAAAAATACAACAATAAAAGTGATTTTTTATACTAATTAATTGATATTCTTAATAACTATTTAGGCTCTCGCAATTTGGTCTTGCTTGGGTATAATAGTTTGCAGTAACAAGTTGTTTCTTAATGTAATGGAATAGTTAAATGAATAAAATAGTTTTAGTAGTGATACCTTTTATCAGCTTGTTGGCAAGTTGTTCAAGTGTTGATAATGTTTGTGAAGATGTGACTTTAGCTTCAGAGCAAATTCAAGAGTGCCAAGCTTTACATAAACGTATTATTAATACTAAAGGTGATGTGATTATTCGTACTGAATTAGAACGTCGTTATCAGCAAGATTGTATTGATATTCGTTACTATAGAGATGAAAAACAAGCGGCTATTTGTGGCAATAAACATAGAGCCAAAGAAATTAGTAAAGCAGTTAAAGTCGATGCCCAACAATAAGTAATTTATTCTTAATAGTTGTTTTATTAAGTACTGATAGATGTATGAGTAAATAATTAAACGGTATGGTAATTTTGAAACCAGAAGATCAACAGGCTATCACGACTCAAGCAGCAGAACTGCTAATACGTGCCAAAGAGGAAAGCATTGCTGATCTCTCTGGCGATGTTGATTTTCTAGAAAGAAAAAATGCTGATTTACAAGCTCGCTACACCGCACTTTTTAAATTAAACCAACTATCTCAAGATTGTCATGATCTTGAGAGTTTTTACCCGCAAGTACATAGTACTATCGCTTCATTAATGACCGCGAAAAACTTCTTTATTGTTCTTTATGATCAAACGTTTGAAACCCTAGAGTTTGTTTATTACCTCGATGAAAAAGATGAAAAACCTTCAGGTATTATTGATTATCAAGATTACGAAGGATCATTTACTAATTTAGTTATTGAGTCGAAGCAGCCATTACTGTTAACGCCAGAGTTAGAGAAACAGTTATATGAACATTATAAAATCAAACAATTTGGTGCACGTGGCACCGACTGGTTGGGTGTGCCATTACTGCAAAATGGCCTAGTGATTGGTACCATAACTATACAAAGTTATGATGAAAAAATTCGTTATAATGACAGCGATTTGAATTTACTGACCTTCGCTGCTCAGCATGTTGTGGGTGCTATGGTTCGCTTACAAGATCAACAGCGCTTGAAAAATGCCGTTAACGCACGTACTAAAGAATTAATGGCACAAATTCGCGAGCGGGAAAAATCAGAGTTATTACAAGAATCTTTATATCGTATATCGGAATTAACTACAGATATTGAACTGGATATCGATACATTTTACAGCAAAGTTCACAACATTATTGGCCAGCTGATCAATGCAAAGAACTTTTATATTGCTAAATATGAAAAAGATTCAGATACCTTACGTTTTTCTTATTATGTTGATGAAAAATCATCTAATTTAGCCAAAGATTTTAAACCGAGAAAGCTCTCAAATCGATACTCTGAATTAGTCCTACGCCGTCGTGAAACAGTATTATTGACCTATCAAGAAATGATGACGCTACATCTTGAAGGTGAAACTAAGAAACCACAAGACGACATCCATTCTTGGTTAGGCGTACCATTAATTTATTCAGGGCAGTTGCTTGGTGTCATGGTTTTACAGAGTTATTATTATAAAACCACCTACAATCAGCAAGATGCCGAATTACTTAATTTTGTCTCTAACCACGTTTCTGCAGCAATTAAACGTCGAGAGCTCGCTGATTTTGAAAGACGAAGTCATGAATTACTAGAGCAGCAAGTCAAGCTACGTACACTAGCCCTTGAAGATGAAATTACCCATCGTAAACAAGCTGAAAAATTATTAAAACATACAGCTGCCCATGATAGTTTGACGGGATTACCTAACCGTATGGTATTTCTTGATTTACTTAACCATGCCATTGCTTGTGCTAAGCGCAAAGATGACTTTTCATTTGCGGTGCTGTTTCTAGATTTAGATCGTTTCAAAGTGGTTAATGATAGTTTAGGGCATCATGCTGGCGATGTGTTGTTGAAAATAATAGCGCGCGAGTTATTGGCCATTGTTCGTAAAGTAGATACCGTTGCTCGCTTAGGTGGTGATGAATTTGTCATCTTAATTGAAGACTTGAAAACTCATGATGAAGCCTTTGAAGTAGCAGAACGAATCACCGACTTTCTTCAGCAACCTTTCACTATTGATAATCAGTTGGTTTACACAGGCACTAGCATAGGAATTTCGTTCAGCAATAAACGATATACTGATGCAGATACTATGCTCAGAGACGCAGATACAGCAATGTACCATGCTAAAGATAATGGTAGAGGACGCTATGAAATTTTTGACGACAGCATGCATCAAAAAGTTCAGAATGCCTTAAGTCTTGAAGCTGATATTCGAGAAGCGATTGGTTGGCAGGAGTTTATACCTTATTTCCAACCAATTATTAAACTCGATAACCAGAAGCTTAAAGGTTTTGAGGCATTAGCTAGATGGCAAAGTACGAAACGTGGGTTTGTTTATCCGAATGATTTCATTCCACTAGCTGAAGAAACTGACTTAATTAAAGAAATTGATATCCAAATCATTGAAAAATCTTGTCAGCAATTAAAGCGCTGGCACCAAGAGCTGGGTTGTGATGATCTTTACGTCAGTTGTAATTTATTTTCTAAGCAATTTTTTAGCAGCAGCTTACCGCAAGATATTGCAAAAGTATTAAAAAATACTGGCTTGGCCCCTCAGCATTTACGTGTTGAGTTAACTGAACGCGCCTTGTTAGAAAATGCTGATATAGTGCTAACCAATATGCAAGCATTGAAAGATATGGGCGTGAAAATATTACTTGATGATTTCGGCACTGGCTACTCAAGCTTAGGCTATTTACATCGATTCCCAATTGATGTCTTGAAAATAGATCGTTCTTTTATCAGTAATGTCGACGAACACAACAATCATCGTGCCATTATTCGAACCATTGTTGATTTGGCTAATAATCTACAAATGTCTACCGTTGGCGAGGGCATTGAGAGTTTAGCTGATGCTCAATTGTTGCAACAAATGGACTGTGTTTATGGGCAAGGTTACTACTTTGCCAAGCCTATGTCCTCGGAACAAACAAAAGATTATATTATTGAACAAATGAGTAAATAATAGCTCGTTAAACCCCCTTATAAATTCAATTATATCTATTTACAGTATTTTATACCGTACATTCCGCTTTTATCCGTATAAAAGGGCATAAAACCCCGAAAATAACCAGCACATCCTGTGGTTGTTATCCTAGAATGCGCACATAAATTCAATACTGTCATTTACTAATAATATGCTTATTAGTGGAAATAAAGACTATAACTAAAGCAGGATTTTTACCTGTCGCATTTTGAGGAAACGTTATGCTATTTACTGGTTCATTGATTACAGACTGCCCGATAAGACAAAAAATACGTGAGTTTTATCGCATTGACGAAAATGTTGCCGTTGATCATATTTTACCTGCTGCCGAAGTAAATGTAAGCGCAAGAAGTCGTGCCTGGGAACGTGCACGTAAAATGGTTTTGAAAATTCGCCAAGACCAAGAAGGCAATGGTGCGATTGATTCACTGCTCAATGAATATTCACTTTCTTCAGAAGAAGGTGTGGTATTGATGTGTTTAGCCGAAGCGTTATTACGTGTGCCTGATAAGCATACTCAAGACGAGCTTATTCGCGATAAAATCTCTCAAGGGCAGTGGAGCTCACATTTAGGTGCTAGTGACTCATTATTTGTTAATGCTTCATCATGGGGGCTTTTACTTACGGGCTCTATGGTTGACTATGCAGATAAACGCAAGAAAGAACAATTTGGTTTACTGAAGAAAACTGTCGGTCGTTTAGGCGAGCCTGTTATTCGTAAATCAATGAATTATGCCATGAAAATTATGGGTAAACAGTTTGTAATGGGCGAAACCATTCAGGCTGCTACTGACCGTGCTTCGACAAAAGAGCAGCAAGGTTACGTTTACTCATACGATATGCTGGGCGAAGGTGCGCGCACCATGGCTGATGCTGGTATATATCTCAAAGCTTACCAAGATGCTATTACCGCTATAGGCGAAGTAGCTGTCGCGTCGGGTAAGGACGATCCACGTAAAGTGCCAGGTATTTCAATTAAACTTTCTGCTATTCATCCTCGTTATGAGTTTTCTCATAAAGAACGTGTAATGACAGAAATAGTGCCTAAATTAAAGGCACTATGTTTACAAGCTAAGCAATACAATATTGGTTTAACAGTTGATGCTGAAGAGTCTGAGCGTTTAGATATTTCATTAGATATTATTGAAGCGGTATTTTCGGATAGTGATCTAGGCGATTGGCAGGGATTTGGTATTGCACTGCAGGCATACCAGAAACGCGCAATTCATGTCGTTGATTGGTTACGTGATTTAACATTACGTACCGAACGAAAAATGATGGTTCGTCTCGTTAAAGGTGCTTATTGGGATACTGAAATTAAAAATGCTCAAAAAGATGGCTTGACTCACTTTCCGGTATTTACCCGTAAATCATCTACCGATGTCTCTTACCATGCTTGTGCCAATAAATTATTAGAATATCGCGATACCATCTACCCACAATTTGCTACACATAATGCTTATACTGCAGCAACCATAGTTGAATTAGCTGGCGAAGATAAGGCTGGCTTTGAATTTCAATGTCTACATGGCATGGGAGATTCTTTGTACGACCAAATTGTGAAAGAAGAAAGTATTCAATGTCGAATTTATGCGCCAGTAGGTCATCATGAAGACTTACTGGCGTATTTAGTACGACGTTTATTAGAGAACGGTGCTAACTCTTCTTTTGTAAATGCGATTGTTGATGAGAATCAACCGGTTGAATCATTACTAGAAGATCCTGTAGAAAAAACTCAACGTCTTAAAGCTAAGTACAATAATCAAATCATTATGCCTATTGATTTGTATCGTGGTGAAGGTAAGAGTGAAAGCGAGAAAGGCCGTGATAATTCCAAAGGTCTAGATCTAACAGATATTAATGAAATAATCCCATTAAAGGCATCGTTAGATAACTGGTTTGTTGACCACTTATTAAATAAAAATGAGCTACCTGATGGTGTAAATGCAGTAATGAACCCTGCAAATCGCAGTGAAATCATAGGCTTTCATAAGCATGCAAGCCATGAAGATATGTTAGTGATGATTGATAATGCTGAAACCGCTTTTGCTACTTGGTCAAGAACACCTGCAGTAGAACGTGCAGCCTTACTTTGTCGCATTGGCGATATTTTAGAGCGTCATATGGATGAGCTCATTGCAATGTGTATCAAAGAAGCGGGTAAAGTCGCTCAAGATGGTATTGATGAAGTACGCGAAGCTGTTGATTTCTGTCGTTACTATGCGGCTCGTGCTATTGAATTAAGTGATGATGAAAGGCTAGAAGCCCGTGGTGTGGTGCTATGTATCAGCCCGTGGAACTTCCCTCTTGCTATTTTCTTAGGACAAGTTGCTGCGGCAATTGCCACGGGTAATACAGTATTAGCAAAACCAGCAGAGCAAACAGGTTTAATTGCACTACGTGCTATTGAGTTGATGAAATCTGTTGGATTACCTAGCAATGTAGTACAGGCAGTTATTGCGCGTGGTAGTGCTGTAGGAAATACTATTATCCCAGATAGCCGTATTCAAACAGTTATGTTTACCGGCTCTACCGAAACGGGCACACACATTTCACAAACCCTAGCAGACCGTGGTGGCGATCAAGTACCACTGATTGCTGAAACGGGTGGGCAAAATTGTATGGTTGTTGATTCGACGGCCTTACCTGAACAAGTTGTTGATGACGTTATTTCATCGGGCTTCCAAAGTGCAGGACAACGTTGCTCAGCATTACGTGTACTCTTTTTACAAGAAGATATTGCAGACAATGTCATCACTATGCTTCAAGGTGCTTTGGCTGAATTACACATTGGTAACCCTGCAAAATTAAGTACCGATATTGGCCCTGTTATCGACCAAAAAGCGCTTGATGCACTAAATGCTCATGCTGAATATATGGAGTCACATGGCAAGTTGTTATACCAATGTGAATTTTCTGATGATGTTGTTGATGAAGACGGACACTTTTTCTTTGCCCCACGTTTATATGAAATTGAAGACATCAATGTATTGAAACAAGAAGTTTTTGGTCCTTGTGTTCATATTGTTCGCTTTAAGGGTAATGAAATAGAAAGTGTTGTGGATAAAATCAATGGCACTGGCTTTGGCTTAACTATGGGTATTCATACGCGTATTGAACATAGAGCGATGAATCTAGCTAAATTATCTCGTGCGGGTAATATTTATATCAACCGAAATATGATTGGCGCTATTGTTGGTGTACAACCTTTTGGTGGTCGAGGCCTTTCAGGTACAGGCCCTAAAGCAGGTGGTCCAAATTACTTAACGCGTTTAGTTAAAGAAAAAGCGACACCAGATGAACGTGACTTTAACTTTTCAGCAGATAAAACGATTACCTTATCTGGCGATGCTGCTGAAAACCATCAAGCAAACCACTTAATGGATAAAGCGAATTGGGCGGAGCAAGAGTGGCGTTCAACAGAGCTAAACACCCGAATTTCTTGTGTTCGTCAATTATTGGCTAAAATAGCGCACGTTGAAATTGTCGATGATTTAGCCGACGATTTAAACCATACCCTAGTTTTAGCACGTACACAGCTTATTGATATTGAAAAGCGTTTGAAGAAACCACAAGAGTTACCTGGGCCAACGGGTGAATCAAATATTATCTATTTAGAAAACCGTGGCAACATTATTTGTTACGCAGATGAAAACGTGAGTTTCCATTTCTGGGTGCAATCTATTGTTACCTCACTCGCTACCGGTAATACTGTTATTGCAGTTGTTTCTGATTTGTTTTATCAAGAAGCATTGGAATTTAGAGATAAATTTATTGCGACAGGCGCAGGTAAAGACGTCTTTCAGGTAGCGAAACAATGCCACTTAGAAGCAATGCTAGCGCATCCAGCTTTATCGGGTGTGGTGGTTGATAGTGGCTGTGAGATCAAGCATTACATTAGTGAAAAATTAGCATTACGTCACGGGGCTATTTTACCGGTAATAACCTCTGAATATTTTGATACTATGATTCAACGCTTGGTTACCGAAAAAACGATCAGTATTGATACTACGGCCTCAGGAGGTAATACTTCATTGATGACTCTGGTGGAAGAAGACTAAATTGTCTGAACGTCTAAAAGCTAGTTATTAATTAGCCGTTTGAATAAATAAAACGCGAATGAATACCTTAAGGTATCGTTCGCGTTTTTTTTACTATTTTTACTGAGTTTACTATGGCAGTATCACTTATCTTCCCTACAAAGTAGTGTGATCATGAGTAATAACAAAACAAAACCCTTAGATCGTATTGATCTTATGATCCTTTCTACCTTACAAGCGGATGGTAGAATTTCAAATGTTGATCTCGCTAAAAAAGTAAACCTCAGCGCTAGTCCTTGTTTAGATAGAGTAAAGCGCTTAGAAACTGAAGGGTATATTGAGCGATATGGAGCCTTTTTAAATGCTAGAAAATTAAACTTTGGTATGAGTGCGTTTGTTCAAGTAACGTTGAGTAGAACCACCTCAGACTCTTTCAAACTGTTTAATACAGAAGTGGTGACTATAAAAGAAGTTGTTGAGTGTCATTTAGTGGCAGGTGGGTATGATTATTTGCTAAAAATACGATTTGCCGATATTGAGAGTTATAGACTTGTGTTAGAAAAAATTGGCAGATTGACTAATGTGGCGCAAACAAGTACTTACATAGTGACTGAACACATAAAACAAGATGGCGGATTACCGTTCAATTAAGCCTGCTAAGGTTCACTAATATTACAGAATTTTCATTGATGAGGTTTGCTATAAGCCCCTCATTTTAAGGGAACAACTTTTAAGGATGACTATGAACGCACATGATTATGCATTACAAGCTAACGGATCGTTTGCTTTGCCTGATGCCTGTTTTAAAGTAAAAGCATTGATGGCCGATGAAAGCTCTGAAATTTCTGATTTTGCCGATGTTATTGGTATCGACCCATCGATGACTTCTCGTTTGTTACAAATAGCCAATAGTGCCATTTACAGCTTTCCAGGTGAAATAAGTACCATTTCGCGCGCTATTACCATCATAGGTACACAGGCCATTTATAATATGATGTTAGTTGATGTTGCAGCTACCGCGTTTAAACACTTTGAAAATCAGGCAATCGATTTAAAACGTTTTTGGCGTATGAGTATCTACTGTGGATTGGTATCGAAAAACTTGTCTATTTCTGCGGGAATACGTGATATTGAACGCCTATTCGTTGCGGGATTGTTACAAAACTTTGGTGAGTTATTAGTGGCCAAAATAAACCCAGAAGTCGCACAGCAATGTGAGAAATATAGTAAAACTCAGCTGCCGTGGAAATTGCAAGAACATGTATTGGGATTTACTTACACTGATATCTCTGCTGATTTGCTAAAAATTTGGCAAATCCCTGAAAAAATTATCTTACCGATTAAGCACTTCAACGCCGCATCATCTATTGAAATTAACAAAGATGTCAAAATTTTGAATTTAGCCTCTAGACTGGCGCTAATTGATAGTCATAGTGAAGAGTTCTCTTACGCGGATGTGATTGATGAATCTTTATGTCGACCTTTAGGGCTAACCGAAGATGATTTAATCCAAGCTGCTGAGTTTGCTGAAAAAGAAGCGACTAGTATTCTAGCTATTATGAATCCTAAGTTATTTTCCAGATAATGTAAGGTCACTTAAGTTTAAGCTAAAAAACTGGCCAGAAATAGCTAACTTTTTGCTCTGCAGAGATTATGCATTGGTTAGCTAGTTAATAAGAACGTTCGGATAATCTGTAAGTTCTAATCATTTTTGAGTAGTAACTACCACTGCTTAGGATGAGATTACTACAGTTTTAGTTAATTATAGAAGGAATTTTACATTATTAATCAATAGTGTAAGCAATTCAACTTTACAGGTTTACACATTGTTATTTGTTTGATAAAAGTAAAGCTTAGCTAAAAAGAAGACAAAGTTAGTAAAGCTTGTTAGCATCGAATATTCTAATTTATCGCGTCATCATAATAATTATAAAAGGGTAAGTATGTCAGCTTCTAGAGAGCATTTTAGCTCACGAATTGGCTTTATTTTAGCCGCCGCAGGCTCTGCAGTAGGTATTGGTAATTTAGTCGGGTTTCCGGTTAACGCCGCTAAAAATGGTGGTGGTGCATTTTTATTAATGTATGCGCTATTTGTTTTTCTTATATGTTTGCCAGTGATGATTGCTGAAATGGCTGTTGGGCGTAATACGGCGAAAGAGCCTGTCGGCGCATTCAAAACATTGAGTCAAGGTAATAAGTTATGGGGAGCAGCAGGGTTTTTAGGAGTGTTAACTCCCTTTATGATCGCTGTTTTTTATATGGTGATCACCGTTTGGATTTTCGGTTATATTGCCTTAACAATAACCGGTCATTTAGATTACTTAGCTAGCGCCGTGGGTTTTGGCGAATTTATTAATAGCCCATATTTGTATATTGCGTTAGTTGCTGTTGCAGGTATTGTCAGTTTTATTTTGGCGGCAGGTGTAAAAGACGGTATTGAAAAAGCTGCAAAAATACTAATGCCAGCATTGCTTACCATCTGTCTCTTATACACATCTGACGCTGCCGACGAAGAGGATAGTGTAGATCT
>OJBR01000537.1_pt1 | contig 16164 bp, 13 predicted proteins | sample 1591161 | NCBI WGS metagenome assembly OJBR01 (sample SAMN05416803, study PRJEB24817) | seawater metagenome | isolation source: Sea water | place: Canada:Atlantic | collected 2013-07
CGAGATCTAGTACGGTCTCGTGGGCTCGGAGATGTGTATAAGAGACAGGTGCATCATTCATTGCATTAGCAATAGGAAGTAACTCTTTAGGGACATCAGAGACTTCAATACGCTTCTTAAGATCTTCTGGTTTTATCCCTTCAATTTTCCGAGTAAGTAAATTGGCTGGTTTTACGATCAATTTAATAGCAATCACACTTACTATAAGAAATAATAAAAAGGCAATGATAATGATTGTAACGCCGACTTTCATCATTGCAGGGGCTACAGCCTCATTAACCAACTCTTGGGCACGATCACTTCGAGCAAAATCAAAGTAATAGTTTTTTTTATCTAATGTCACTTCCATTCTGTATAAAAGTGTATTATTGGTATCTACATTCGAATAATTCAGTGGGATATTTAAGGGGATATTGTCAAATAAAAAACCTTCTGTTCCTTTTGGCGCCGAACGCAACACAACCGTTTGATCACTACTATCAAGCAAACGATAAGCCACATTAGAGTAGAAAGCATCAAATCCCCATTTGAAAACATCTTGAGAGTCATCTAGTTCTATTGATCCGGCTGAATTAATAAACAATGAGTTAGCCATACCTCGACCAATGCTATTCATGGTTCTTTGAACCGCTTTTTCAGCAAATGAATCTGATATTGATAAAAAAACTATCAATATCAGACCAAATACTAAGCTGCCCACAAAGACGAAATAAAGGCGTAATTTAAAGGCTATTGATTGTTTACGCTTCCGTTTATTTGAGCAGATAACCAATACCTCTAATAGTCGTAATTTCTAAAGTTGAGTGAGCATCCGCCAATTTTTTTCTTACTCGGTGAACCGCCACTTGTAGCGCATTGTCAGTGAGTGAGTACCCATCTTGATATATCATATTTTCCAACGACTCTTTAGAAACCGTCAGCCCTTCATTACGCATAAAAGCTTCTAAAACCGCTATTTCCGTTCTTCCCATTACAATATTATTGTTATTAACAGTAATAGCTTTGGCAATCACATCCAATTTAACATTACCACTTTCCAACAGAGTATTAGAGAGAGAATTAGGTCGTCTAAGCAATGCTCTTAACCGCGCAATGAGCTCATCAATTGCAAATGGCTTTATCAGATAATCATCAGCTCCATGATTAAGGCCTTTAATTCGGTCTTGCACTCCACCTCTTGCCGTGAGGATAAGTACCGGAACCATATTTTTATCTCTGCGCAGTCCTTTTAACACATCAATGCCATCGACATCGGGTAATCCTAAGTCAAGAATAATAGCTGCATAGCTAGCCTCTTTTAAAAAAAGCTTTAGTTCTCCGGCACTCCTTGCAATATCTGACAAATACCCTTCCTGAGATAAGGCTTCTTGAATGAACTCAGCAAGTTCACCATTGTCTTCTGTTATTAATACCCTCAAATGCTTATCCTCTCATGGTGTTTTCATTTAATGTCAGTTTAAAAATATCGGCAACATTTATTTATATTGTAACTTCTTGATCTAGTTCCAAAGAAAGTTGATTTTTGTTAAAGTGCCAATCAGCATAAACTTTATAAGCAAGTGGGGTAAAAAACATGGCAAGTATTAACCCAAAACCAATTCCTCCCGCAATAACAACGCTTAAAGGTGGCCAAAAGGTTCCTCCAGAAAAAAGCAATAGAGGCACAAATCCACCAATCGTTGTCAATGTTGTTGATAGTACATGACGGCCACAGCCATAAGTTTCTTCTATAATAGCTTTACTATTTCCCTCACGTGCTTTCTCATTGCCCAAGATGGCCGCTAAAATGACAATTGAATCATTTATAATAACGCCAGCAAGACCTATCGAACCAATCAATGGATTAAAACCAAGTGGATAACCAGCAATTTTAAGAGAGAGCATCCCTAGACCAATAGAAAGTATCGCAACCGCAAAAACAATTCCTGCAATGGCAGCACTACGAAAAGCAAGAATTATGATCGCCACCATCATAATAAAAAGCACAGGTGCAAAGGTGGCTAAACCACCCACAGCATCGGCCTGTTCCTCGCTTTCTCCAGCAACACTAATACTATAACCAGCAGGAAAATCAATAGACTTGTGAATCGCTGCAAGCACATCTGATGATACTGATATCGCTTTTGCATCAGGTGTGATGTAAGCCAAAATATTATTGACTCGCTGACCATTATAGCGGGTAATTTCAGCAACTTCGGGGCGTAACTCTAAAGTCCCTATAGCTTCTGCAGGCACCAAATTTCTTGCGTTCTGGGAACTTAATTGAATATTTCCAACATTAGCAATATCAGAGCGTTCAGCATTACTAAGACGTACTCGTACAGGTAATTCTTCAACCCCCTCCAATACGCTTCCACCAATAAAACCTTCAAGATTACCTTGGAATTGTTTAGCAATATCAACCAAATTTAACCCCGCCAACTCAACTTCCGCCTCATCAGCTTTAAACCATAGTTTAGCCTGCCCTCCTTGAATGCTAGCAAGAGAATTAATGATGCTCGGGTTCTGGTGCATAAGTGCACGAACTTGTTCTCCTAAATCCCTAAGCGTATCAAGCTCTGTTCCTAAAATACGAAAAGCCACAGGTGCATCTGCTGGGGGACCTTGTGCAAATTTTTTCACCACATGCTTAACATTGGGCAAAGCCTCATTCAATACCTTTTGAACTTGTGTTATTAAACGGTCGCCTGTTTGATTATCGATAGCGGTTATTACCGCTTGTGCATATGCACTATTGTTATCTTGTTTCGGAATTTGATTATAGTATATCGTTGGAGTTGAGCCTCCAAGCAGCCAATGTGTTGCTGTTATCCCAGCTAACTCTTTAACCACGCGATCTGCTATCTCAACTTGACGTTGTGTGTAAGCTATTGAACTATCACTTGGCAAATACATTTGCACTTCAAACATATCACGATCAGCCGCAGGGAAAAATTCAACCTTCATTGTAGTCATCATAAAGAAGCCGACAAAACATGGGACCATAGCTAACAATAAATAGCGCTTTGGTTGCTCAATTGCACGCAAGGTGAATTGTTTGAAATCTTCAAAAACCTTGGGTTTATGTAAACCTGTGCTCCACCAAGAGTTCTTCTTGTTATCCTTTTGGGATTCTGATGTTACATTGGCGGCCAGTGCAGGAATAACTGTCATGGCTAGAAAGAAAGAGAATGTTAAAGCCAAAATAACGCTAATAGCAATAGGACTAACAAAGTCCCCAGCACTGCCAGGTAAAAGGAAAATTGGCATAAATCCTAAAATGGTTGTAAAAGTAGAGGCTAATAATGGGACAAATAAATGATGCACCGAATGCTGCATTGCTTTTATTCTGCTCATCCCTTTATGGATTGATTTACGTACCTCATCTGTCATAACAATTGCACTATCGATTAAAAAACCAATCGCAATAATCATCCCGAAGATGGACATTTGATGAATACTTTGATCAAAAAAATTAAAAGCAAAAATTGAACCTGCCGCAGAAAGTGGTAATACAGACCCTACAACAAGTGCCGATTTCCATCCCATAGTGAACAGTACGATAAAGACTACAACCACCACACCTAAAACAAGGTTACTAACCAAATCAGTTAAGCGTGCTTCTGTGTATTCGTTTTGTTCAAATAAAACTTCCATATCTATTTGATCAGAATAATCAGCTCTGAAGACTTCATAAGTCTGTAACGCACTTTGATTCCAGAGATCAACTCGGACATTTTCATCCGCACGGATAGCCACATAAATCATACGCGTGCCATTTTTGATAGCTAATTGTTGAACGGGGGTTTGATACGTTTTCTCTACTTTTGCAATATCGCCAATTTTCAATATTGTACCTTGATCTCCAGACTTTATCGGGATACGAGCAATACGTTCGACACTTGTCAGTTTGCCGTCAACTTCGATTGAAACATCCTGATTTTTTGTTCGAAGCTGACCCGCTGATATTTTACTGTCAGCCTGAGCAATGTAGCCAGCCAAATTCTCAGCACTCATATTAAGAGAAGCTAATTCACCTTTATCAGGTGTTACAACAATTTCTTCATTAACACCACCAAATATACGTACAAGCTCCGTGTTTTTTGTATTCAGCATCCGATCTTTAAGATCAAGAGCAATACGTTGTAGCATATTTAATGGCGGATCTTCTTGACCATTCCAACTGAGTCCCACAATCAGAGTGTAAGCTGTAACTCCACGATTATCTTCTAATATTGGGATAGTCGACCCGGTAGGTAAATCACCTTGTATATTTTGTAACCTTGAGCGGATCTTCGAAAAAATCCCTTCATTTGTTTCAGATGTAACAGAGTCTTGTAGTTCAATAGCAATACTAGATACACCTGATCTCGCTGTGCTTGATATATTTTTTACTTCACTGATTTCTTCAAGCGTGTCTTCTATTTTTTCATTAATAAGCGCCTCAATACGACTAGCTGGCGCACCAGGTAAAAATGTTAAAATTGTTGCATTACGGGTAGTAATCCTTGGATCTTCCAATCGAGGCAAATTTGATATTGCCAGCCAGCCAGCGATCAGTAAAATCAATATTGTCAGAACCAGTAAATGTCGATTACGAAAATAAAGAGTAGCTACGTCTTCTTCAGGGACTTCATGATTCATTATCGCTCTCCATCAGCCTGACTTCCTGTCCAGGCACGAGCTTAGCCGCTCCTTGTGTAATAATGATTTCGCCATTTTTAATCGCCCCAGAAACAAAAGCCTGAACGCTATTTGTGTAATGAACTTGAACTGTACGACGTTCGGTTTTTAGCTGACCTTGATTTTTATCGATAATGTAGAGAGACCATAAGCCGCGTCTACCCTCTTTAAGAGCCGTAATTGGCACCCAGAATCCACGACCTGGAATTTTGTAGTCAATAGGTAACCGAGCAACATCACCAGATCGCAGTATTTCATCATTTTTATTAAGCTTTAAAATTATATCAACGGTACGTGTCTGGCTACGTGTAGGTAAAATGGCTTTTATGGTAGCGTCATACCACAAGTCATTTACCTTAACTTTCTTTTGATCGGAAACAGCTAGATTTTTAGCTACTTCACTACTCACACCAACACGAATGTCATGTTCAAAATTTGTTTGTATTTCCAAAACGGCTTGACCTGCATTCACCACAGTGCCTTCATCAACCATCCTGCGAATAACAGTACCGTTATAAGGCGAAATTAATTTGGATTTATCAACATCAATTATAATACTTTCAAGCTGGGCTTCAGCGACTTTAACTGCAGCTAACGTTCTATCTCTAGCTTCACTCGCCTCATCTTTTTCTTGTGCCGACACGGATTTTTTTTGTCGAGCATCATGAATACGCTGATATGTACTATTCGCTAGTTTTTCATCTGCTTTCACTTTAAGTAAGTTTGCCTTTGCTTCATTTACTCTTGCATTTAGACGTGCAGTATCAAGCTCGGCCAATACATCACCCGCTTTTATAATATGACCTTCATTTACGCCGATATTGATAATTCTTCCACCAAACTCAAAGCCAAGTACAGAGTTTTGTTTAGCTTCTATCAAGCCAAGAAAATTTCGGTTATATGTATAACCATTTTGATAATTCGCTGTTTTCACTTTCACAGTCTGGATTGTGTTCGTTTTATCACCTGTGAGTTCAATTCCAAATGGAGATGCACTTCTTATTAGAAAAATAAAAATTAATGTTCCGCAGAATAATATGGCTGTTGTTAACATTCGCAAAGTGGAATGACTTAATGATAATTTTAGATTACTTAAATAGATAACCTATTCCCCTTATTGTCGTTATTATTGATGTTGCTCCAGCATTAAATAGTTTTTTTCTAACCTTATGAACTGCCATTTGTAATGTATTGTCAGTTAGCGTGTAACCATCTTGATAAATCATATCCTCAAGCGACTCTTTAGAAACTGTAAGTCCTTTATTCCACATGAAAGCCTCTAGAATCGTAACTTCAGCTATTCCCATCACAATTTCCTTATTATCAACAGTTACAGCTTTTGCAATGACATCCAATTTCACATTACCGCTTTCTAAAAAGGTATTAGAGAGTGAGTTAGGCCGCCAAAGTAATGTTTTCAATCGGGTAGTTAGCTCTTCAATCGTAAAAGGTTTAAATAAATAGCCATCCGCTTCATAATTACCCCTTTTGATTTTATCCTGCCCCCCCTCACTTGTTGTGAGGATAAGTATCGAAACCATATTTTTATTTTGCCGTAATATTTTTAATTCTTTAATTACATCTAAATTTGAAAACGAAAAATCGAGAATAATAGCAACATAACTTGCCTCCCTTAAATAGAGTTTTAGTTCATATGAATTCCTTGCTATATCTGACAAATACCCTTCTTGAGATAAGGCTTCTTGAATAAATTCAGCAAGCTCACTATTGTCTTCTGTTATTAATACTCTCAAATGTTCTCCCCTTATCTTATTTACATGTAATGACAATTCAAAAATGCTGCTAACACAAACCGCGTTAAAATACTCGATGCTATTAAGCTATGAAAAGACAATGCTTACTGATAGGCGGTTTGTTATAGTAATTACATATAAAGGATCGGCAATTGCTCTTTTTTTACAGAAATATCTTATGCAACCTAATTTTTACCTACTCATTAACACAGTCACAAATGTCAATGGAGGTATAATCACTATCTAGGTTATTTTGAAGAACAATTGAAAACTATATCTATTAGAAAACATACATGTAACCAAGAATTAGTTTGGTATTTACCGAAGAGTCTATTAAAGAACTATTTTTAATATTACTGCCATATGCCGTGTAAGATGCGTTTGCTATAAAATTATGATGTTTACCAACTCGCCAGCTAGATCTAATGCCAAGTTCAATATTGGTAGCCGACTTTCCAAGATGAAATGAACGATAATCAGTAACTTCATGAGCTTGAACACCATAATAATAGTCGACCAAGTCTTCGCTTTTTTGAATAATACTTATATAAGGAGTTATCGACGATGATTCAAAGTTATACGACTTTGAATAACTCAGATTGATTTCGTAGCCGTCATGTGTGCTCGCTACATCGGTTAAAGCTGATAATGTGAATTTACCAAAACCTGTTTTATAATTTGCAGAAATACCTAGTTCAAATGCCCCGGTGCTATCATCCATTCCCTCAAAAATATCACCATCATCAGCTTCATAACCATCAAATCGATATTGTCCAATAAATGAAAAATCAATCTCTTCAAAGGTCGCAATATTATAATTAAATGTTGGCCCATATATTCGTAAATTTTCTGACTCAAAAAAAACAAGGGGAATTACAGTAGTTTTACTACCAACATCAACATAACCCTGATCTTCAACCATGCCTCCGACTCCGACTCCCCATTTATTCTCTGCAATAGCACTGTAGGATGCCAATGAGACAAGTAAAACAGCATACTTATATACGTTTGATTTCATTATTTTTACTCCAAGTTATATTCATCACTGATAATTGAAGTAATCATACGGTGTAATACTTTCCCGAAACTTACAGCAAGGAATTCAACCTCGTGAAACAGTAAGATTCTAGAAAGGTTGAGTTAATTTTTTATATTGGGTGGGTACAATTCACTTTTACAAAGTAAAAGAGCATTAGCAATATCAAAGGTTAGCCGTGCGTATCGTTGTTTCGAAGGTGTGAATAATATTTAATGCATTTTCATTTCTTAAGTAGGAAATGTATTGATAAACAATGGTCTAAATATTATAAACAACATCAATATATTCAAATATGTTTTGGCACATGGCGCCTCTATCAATAATCGGCTCATATTAAACTGCTTAAAATTTAGTCAAACCCTCTCTTCTAAGCGCACGAAGTGATGATAAACGCTATGGCACTATGTGCCCCTTTCCGAGATAAAGATGATCGCTACTAGTGCTTCAAGTAACGATTCCTGTTGCTCAATTCACTGATATTTCTTAGTATTTTGATGACAATAATAATTAAGGGTTAAAAATGAACAAAAGTGAATTGATAGCAAAAATTTCTGAAGGTGCAGACATTACTAAAGCTTCTGCTGGTCGTGCATTAGATAGTTTAATTGACTCTGTAACCACTGAATTAGCTAGTATTATCAATGACTAGTGTTTCAATACGATTGTCGTTAATAGTTGTTGGATCCTTTTCTATGTTTTGAAAGTGTTTAAACTTTCTTGAGTTGATAGGCAACATGTCAACACCATTATATGTTGCTAACCAAATGCTGCCACTAGAATCTTCAACGATTGCATCGATACGATTACTTGCAATGCTATCTGTATCGAACTCCTTGCTTTTAAAGTTAATAAATGTGTCGTTTTTGGGGTTATAAATTGAAAGACCACTTCTCAATGTACCAATATAGATTTGACCATCTTTTGATACAAAAAGAGAGTTAATGTAATTACCTGTAATTGAGTTTTTATTATTTGTTTCGTGGACGTATTTTTCATAGGTGTACCCATCATATTTGACAAGACCTTTTTGAGTTCCAATCCATAAAAACCCGGAGTTATCCTTGACTATTGCTGTTACGACGCCATCAGGAATTGAACGATTATCTCCAACATTATTAAAGAAATTTTTCGATAATGAATAAATGTCGGTGTATCCGCTGTAAGATATAAAATAGAGGGATAAAATGATATATCGAATTAATATGGAATTTTTCATCGTATACTAACTTTTGTTGATTAAACTATAGTTTATTACAATAAATTATAATAAATTATAATAATTTATGCATTAGTATTTCAAAGTCGATAGTTATTTTAGTGGCTAAATAGTAAGAATTAATGCCTTTGCCCCCGCATTGTCAATAGTTGGCTATGGTGTATCATCTAAGAATGCTACGTTTTTCCACAAAGCTGACGTGAATATTTTCTGATTTAAATCTATACATCTAAGGCGCTATCGAGGTGATTGTGAGTTAGACTTAACACTTTAAATTAATTTAAAACTTACATAATTCAATGTCCGCTCTGGAGATTTTAGATCTAATTCCGTGCAAAAATTCTCGGCAAAATCTCAATTGTGGATGGATGTGAGTTCTTATATAAAAACGATAACTGTAGGCTCCCTGTTCTGAGGTTTATAACTCAAAAGCTAAGGTCAGCAATTGGCTATCATTCGACCTAAAGAACAACGGGTAGCTAACGTCAGCAATGCGCACTATCGAGACATGATAACTTTTGCCACACTGCAGAAGTTAGTTACGGTAAATCATGGGGCTCTTATTGGTCGATTTGCTGCCAATAAAGGACGGTAGTTTAGACATTAGAGTCAATGACTACTAAAGATAACGACTCTAACCCTATTGACACTCTCAGATTGAAATAGCTTAATATCTTTAAAGGTAGAACCCATTCTGCATTAGCCACTTTTCGGCATCTTGTCTGCTTACACACTTATACAAAGGAACGCCTGCGTTCTCAATATGATGCTGAATATGTTTTCCTTGGTCCATATCATCGACTAACCAGCATTCAGTTTGCTGATTTTTTCTCGCTAACTCGATAGTCAGGTTGTGTTTGAAGTTCACAACTTCCTCAGAAACTCGCCAACCACGAAGATCAGCAAATAAGGCCCATTTATCGTTTCGCACCCTGGAGATAGTTTCATCAAGTGTGGTTAAATAACCAATGTCAGCTTGTATATTCCAGTCCCCTGAAATTGTTGCCACAACGATGTTATTTGTCAGCTCTACAATGTAAGTTGGTTTAGTCATATATAGATGGTAATTTAAGACTTTATTGAATTCAACAATGAGTTCACGACAGCCTGCTTAATTTCCTTTCAATTTATTTCCAAGGAATGTCAGTAGCATACAAGGTATCGCTTGTTCACTCTCTGGGCAAGAATTTTGAACAAATTTTTCCAATAAAAAGATTAAAAATCAGGTATTACGCCTTGCACGATAAAGCGACTTATCTAACTTTCGAAAATCACTCTAAGAAGACTTTCAACTTTTGAATCTGTGCGTCAACTATACGCTGTAATTTCAAACAGTCTTCAGAGCAATGATAGCGTCATGGCCTTAATTTTTCCGTATTTTGTTAAGCGTTAATAACTAAATAAGAAAAGCCCAACTCAAGCGTGAAGTTGGGCTTTTCTCTGTTAAAGATCCAACTCTAACGTATCTTGGGCAGCTCTAGAGACGCACAGGCACATAAGTTTATTGGCTTTATCTGTGTTAGTTAAGCATTCATCTTTGTGGATGACATTACCTTTCGCTACCGATACAACACAGGTTTTACATTCACCCGTTTTACAACTGTAAGGCACATTAATACCTTGAGCCAATACAGCGTCTAAAATAGATTCTTGCGCCGATACTGTAAATTGTTTTGCCGAGCGCTTAAGCTTTACCGTAAAGGGTTTTGCCCTAGCATCGATCTTATGCTCAAAACGCTCAAAATGCAGACGACTACGGGCAATGTCATGTTGTTGAGCCAGTTCAAGCAAGTGATCTATCATCTTTTTCGGGCCACAAAAGTAAAAATGGTCCTTTGTAGGAGAGCTAGTTAATAACTTTTCTAAATTTAGTTTATTGCCTTCATCACTCGCGTATAGATGTAAATTGTCGCCTAGTTGCCTGATTAGTCGATCACTGAAGGCCATTTCATCGATTGAGCGACCGCAATAATGCAATGAAAAATCACGCTGCTGACTTGTTAATGTTAAGGCCATCGCTTTAATGGGCGTAATACCAATACCGCCAGCGATCAACACAACAGGATCTGTTGACTGTTCAAGGGGAAAGTAATTCTGCGGCTGTGCACAGTTTAACCTAAGCCCAAGTGTGAAATGTTGATGAATAGTCGCAGAGCCACTTGCTTCAATATCGCTATTATCTAATCTATGTTCTTCTTTAAAATCATTATGTTCATTTAATACAGCAATTTCATAACAATCTGTTCTACTGGGATTCGAACAAAGTGAATAATGTCTATGTGTCAGTTTCCCATCACTTAATACTACAGGTATCGCCAAGTGTGCTCCGGCCTCAAAAGCAGGTAATGCCTGACCCTTGGCATGCCTAAATTCAATAGCTCTAATACGAGGGGTTAATTGTCTAATACCACTAATAACTAACGATAACTCTCCCTCTCCAGAGTTTTGCGGATAATCTGGTGGGCTTGCTTTAGCAATTGAACTATTTTTCGACAAATCTTCATTTGTTAACGAGACGCTCTGCTGCTGTTTCAACCGTGCTTTTAGCTCTGATAGCTCATTAGTAAGCGGCGTAATTAATGACTCAATTTCACTTTCACTATATCTAGGCGTTATATGCTGCGGGCAATTCCAATCGAATGCTTCTACTTTAATGACAAAACCTCGTTCTACTTTAGCTCGATAATCATCATCTTCCAGACTAGCAAGCGTTTGCCAATCATCCTCAGCAACTTGACTGATCCGTCCCATCAATTTTAATCGACGTTTATTGGGATAATCGACAAAGATCAAAGCAACACGATCATTATTACGGAAGTTTCCTGCACTGACATACTGGCGATTACCTTTATAATCAGCAAAACCTATCGTAGAAGCATCAAGCACCTTGAGAAAACCTTTAGGCCCGCCACGGTGTTGAACGTAGGGCCAATCAGTTTCACTAACGCTGGCCATATATAAACTGTCTCGCTGGGCAATAAACTCGGCTTCAACTGCTGATAAGAGAAAGTTGTAATCTTCGCCTTGGTCCATACTGGCATAGCCTGCCCGGCTATTTTGCTCTTGCTGCATTGCTCTTACTGTCTCAGTAAAGGCTAGTTGTGCGTATTTATGTGCCATGGTCGACTCCTACAGGATCATTAAACTGATTATCTAAGTAAATGGTTGCACTATGTTGGTAGCTAATAATTAAAGCTATCACATTGAAATAGTTAAAATGAACTCCCTGTTCATTTTAACTACCTTTACTACGATGCTTTTTGCAAGGCGATTTTAGGAAAATCGATAGCAACACGACTTGCCTTAGCCAAAATATTGGTCATGATGTTCATTCCCACATGCGTAATTATTTCAACAATCTCAGCATCTGAATAACCTGCATTGCGGATTTCAAGTAATTCTGCAGTGGTTACTTCACCACTGTTTTCAGCTAAAGAACGAGAAAATTTCACTGCGATAGCTGCTTGTGCATCTTGACTACCGCCTGCTCTGTTTTCTGTCATTTCATCTTCCGTTAAACCAGTCCCTTTACCTATTGCAGTGTGCGCCGAAACACAATATTCACAGGCATTTTTTTCCGCTAAAGCTAGGGCAATACGCTCTTTCGTTTTAGCCGTTAACTCTCCGTCGTTAGCTATAGTATGTAAACCTAAAAATGCTTTTAAGGCTACAGGTGAGTTTGCAAATACCTTTAAAAAATTTGGTACCATACCAAGTTTGCTTGTTATCGCGGCATAAAGCTCAGCTTGTTCTGAAGTTGCTTGCTCTGGGGTCACTAAATTAATTCGACTCATTGTATTTCCTTTCTCTCTTTAAAATAAAAATATGAACTGACATTTAACATCTAGTCCATGCTGATGTTGCTGGCTATTATCAACAACGCTGTCTTTTACTACTCTTCAATTTCACGCTTCGCTGTGCTCATATCATCTAAAATAATGACTGCTAACCAAGCGATGGAGCTATTGTGAAACAAAACGGTTTAATTAAGAATAAGCATGATTTACAATTAATTATTTCAATAAATGAAATAATTAACGGAGTGATTAACAATGGATACATTCCACTTAATGAAGGTCTACATTGCCGTGGCTGAAGAGCAAGGGTTCTCAGCTGCCAGCAGACGCCTCAATATGTCTGCACCTACCGTGACTAGAGCAGTGGCGCACTTAGAAGAGACTTTAAAAGTAAAATTGCTCAATAGAACCACGCGTTATGTCAGAATGACTGAGGCTGGTGCACGTTACTTGGAAGATGCAAAAAGAATTTTGCACGATGTAAAAGTTGCCAACGAATCTGCATTAGGTATTAACGCTACCCCACAAGGGAAAATTAGTGTCACCGCCCCTGTGCTTTTTGGTCAGCAGTTTGTCTTGCCCACTATCACTGACTATTTAGAACGTTATCCACAGACACAAGTTAATGCTGTTTTTTTAGATAGAGTGGTTAATTTACTTGAAGAAGGTCATGACGTTGGTATTCGCATTGGTGAGCTCGTTGATTCAAGTATGCGCGCAAAAAAGGTTGGTAGCGTTAGGCTGATACTCGTTGCTTCTCCTGAGTATTTAGCAAAAAATGGCATCCCAAAAAACTGTCAGGATTTAGCGCAGCATTCACTCATTGCTGCTAATACCGGTAGTTTAAATCCAGATTGGCAGTTTCTGGTAAATAAACAAAATGAAACGGTAAAAATCAATCCTAGATTAACTGTCACTACCAATCAGGGCGCAATTAATGCGGCCAAAAATGGTTTAGGAATAACACGAGTTATTTCATATCAAGTTGCCGAAGAACTTAAAGATAACAAACTTAAAGTGCTGTTAGAAGCTTTTGAATACCCAGCTAAACCCATTAACATAGTACACAGAGAAGATAAATTTTCTTCAGCAAAAGTAAGAAGCTTTATCGATTTACTTGCTCAGGATCTGCAAGCTAATTCTGCTTTAAACTGAGGCAAGAATAAGGATTAATTTTTAACAAGCCCGTGTTTAACGGCATAACTAATTAATTTTGCCAAAGTATGGATCCCCAATTTGGTTTTCATGTTTCGTCTATGGGCTTCTACCGTTCTAAAACTTATGTTGAGGATTTTAGCTATTTCTTTACTGGTTTTCCCTTTGGCAAGGTAGGATAAAACCACCTGTTCTCGGGTGGTCAGTTTTTCACTTTCGTTGGTATTAACAGGGTTATCTAATAATAATTCTGCTATTGAACTACTAAAATGCGTTTTACCATTTGCTACCGCTTTAATGGCGTAATAAATTTCTTCAGACGTTGTGTCTTTTAATAAATACCCCACAGCACCTGCCTGAATGGCACTTTTAACAAACTCGGGGTTACTGTGCATACTCAAAATCAATACTTTTGTTTCGGGTAATTGCTCAGTGATAATCTCAGTAGCATCAATACCATTCATGGTAGGCATGCTTATATCCATTAAGATCACGTCAGGTTTCAATTCAATTGCTTTATTAAGAGCATCACTGCCATCATCCGTTGATCCAACAATGACTATGTCATCATAGAAAGATAAACACGCCTTCAAACCACCTTGAACCATAGGATGATCATCAACAATTTGCACCAAAATTGGCGATTGCGTTAAGTTACTCATAAGCCGAACTCAATATCACCGTTATTGTCATTATTTTTTACTCTCGTTTGATTAAAGTAATTTTCAAAACTACATTTCGGAATTTTCGCCGTAATGGTTGTGCCTTTTGATGATGAAACAACGCTAAATTCGCCCAAATGGTATTCAACGCGTTCTGCTAAGTTTCTCAGACCAATGCCACAATCATTTATTTCACTCACTGAATTAATATCAAAGCCTTTACCATCATCAGCAATGATTAATGTTAACCAGTTTTTGTCAAAGCTTAAGCTAATTTCAACATGCTCTGCTTTTGCATGTTTTTCAATATTGATTAATGACTCTTGTACGATTCGATACAGGGTAGTATTAATAAAGTCGGGCAACAAATTTCTTGCTAGAGGTTTGAATACCTCGATACTTACGCCAGTTCTATCAGAAAAGTCAGCCGATAAGGTATCAATAGCAGCAGATAAACCTAGCTCATCTAATATTTGTGGGTGCATATGGTGAGAAATCCGACGAATTTCATCAATAGCAATAACTAAATTATCCTCTGCATGCTGAAGCGGTTTTGGCACGTCTTGTACCGCTTTTGAAAGGTGCATCTTAGTCGCTTCTAGTGAAAACTTTATTGACACCAAAATTTGAATTATTCCATCATGTAGCTCACGAGCAATATGTCTGCTTTCATCTTCTTGAACATTAACAATGCGTTGCCCTAGCTCAGTAATTTTTTCATCCGTTTGTTTTTTCTGACGTAAATTTACTGTCACGCCAAACAAGAAAATAACAAAGATAGAGGAAAGAGCGAGAATCAAAATAATATTCTTGGTTTTATTAATGTGCTCGTCTATTTCGAATTGTAATTGGCTTAATTGTAAATTGACATTATCAAGGTAAACACCGGTACCTATCATCCATTTCCATTTTTCCAAATAGACAGAGTAACCTATCTTTTCAGATATTTTTTTATTTGATGGTTTGGTCCAAGGGTAATGATAAAAGTCACCGCCCGCTTTGGCGTTACTTATAAGAATTTGAATAATTTTATTACCTTTACCATCCTCTAAGTCCCACCAGTTTTTGCCAATTCTAAAAGGCTGTTTCGGGTGTGATAAAGCATTACCCTTATCATCATAAACAAAGAAATAACCGTCCTCACCATTATATGTCATTTTATCTAATATATTGGTTACCAACTTTTTGGCGACATAATTATCGGGTTCAGACGACTGGTATAAATGATCAACAGCCAATACCGCCAAGGCAGTATAGTTTTTAAGCTCTTGTTTTTTTTGTTCAACAAGAAAGTGTTCTAGCGTATCTAAGCTTTGATTGGATAATTCTCGGTATTCATTAGTCACCAAAATGTAAGTGATAAGTGCGGTTAACAATACTTGAATAACGGCAATAAAAAGTAGCTTGATGGGTAATATCATACGTTTCTTAGTCTTTATCATCGTCATTTTTTACCTATCATTTCAAGTTTTAGCCTTGATAGCTATAACCAGTTGTACCTAGGTATAACTACCTAGTCAAGTTAGGTATTCGTACGAATATTTTGTCATGCACAACCCTGTCATTCTTCTAACTATCAAAATAATCACAAACAAGTCTAACGACTTATTACTAGGATGGGGATGTAAAATGAAAACAATAATTTTAAAAATAGCATTAATTACCGCAATAAGTTTTTCAACATTTGCTAATGCAGATGACGACAAAAAATATCGTTGGCGATTAGCCGAAACATGGGGCCCTAATTTCCCAATATTTGGTGACGCCACTAAAAACATGGCTGCAATGGTTAAAAAAATGTCTAACGGCCGCTTGATTATTCAAATTGATTCATCGAATAAACATCTGTCTCTTATACACATCTCCGAGCCCACGAGAC
>OJBR01000538.1_pt1 | contig 16105 bp, 14 predicted proteins | sample 1591161 | NCBI WGS metagenome assembly OJBR01 (sample SAMN05416803, study PRJEB24817) | seawater metagenome | isolation source: Sea water | place: Canada:Atlantic | collected 2013-07
GGTCTCGTGGGCTCGGAGATGTGTATAAGAGACAGGTAATAAGTGATTTGTAAGGTTACCCCAAAGGGTTTAACCATCTATTTCAAAACTAATTTTGTTCTGTACGCCAGCCACTTCCATTGCAACACCATCAACAACACGTGGTTTGTATTTGAACTTAGCAACCGCATCAAGGGCAGCCCTATCAAATACTCCTTCTGGTTTTGCTTGCACTACCTTGGCTTGACTGACAGAGCCTGTTTTGGTCACGACAAACTCAACAATAACAAAGCCTTCGATACCACGAGACTGGGCTCTACGTGGATAAATAGCGGCCACTTTAACAATCGGTAAATAATCACCATCACCACTATCTAGGCTTAAACCTCCTGATAATCCCATATCTGTTTGAATATCCGCTGCAAAACTACTTTTTACGGCGCTGGCATTAGGATTAGCTTGCTGCATCTGCGGTGCATTCATTGGCGGTGGTGGCTCTTTAGGCTTCGCTGGTTTTTGTGGTTTACGCTCTTTTTTAACAATCGCTTCATCTTTTTTTAAGCGGATGAAATCAAGCACACTGCCCTTGGCAGGGTCTGTCATAACTTCATTACCACCTGCAATTAACTTTTGCATCCCCCAAAGCAGGAGGAAAGTCATGCTCAGTGCTAGCAAACCTGCAATAACGTATCGAGCGCCACTGCGTACTATAATTTGTTGCGACGTATCTGTTGACATGTTAGCTCCTTAACCTATTTCTAGGCCTCTTGCGCGGCAATTGAAACATCATAAACACCGGCAGCACGGGCAGAATCCATCACTTTAATTAAGGTATCAGTGGTCGATTTTTTATCGGCTTGGATCACGACAGTACCTTGTGGATTTTCTGCTTTTAAACGCTCAATATTGGCTTGTACACTGCGAATATCGACTTTGCGTTTATTGATCCAAATATCACCCTTATCACTAATAGCCACTAAGATATTGGCACGCTCTTTTTTTACCGCGGTAGCGGCTTCTGGGCGATTCACATCAATGCCTGCTTCTTTAACAAATGAAGCCGTCACGATAAAAAATATTAATAAAATGAACACCACATCAAGCATGGGTGTCATATCAATTTCTTCTTTTTCATCTTGATCTTGTAACATTTGGTTTAAATGACGCATAACTAACTCCTACAATTTCTATTTGGGAAAGCTATTTCACCTATGGTTAAATAGCTTTCCATTATTAATTTAACGCTTAATGATTAACCGCTAAGCTATCAGCGAGTAATTCGGCTTCTTTTTTAGCATTTCGGCGTAACCAGGTTGCGGTAAATACGCCAGAAAGCGAACCGACCATACCTGCCATAGTTGGGATAGTTGCGCGTGAGACCCCCGATGCCATCGACCTTGCATTACCGCTTCCCGATATTGCCATCACATCAAACACTTCAATCATGCCTGTTACCGTGCCCAATAAACCTAATAGCGGACACAAGACAACTAAAGATTGAATAAGCGCTAAATTACGATTTAACTTAGTCGTCCCACGAGAAATTAACGCGTTGCGTATTTGTTCGCTGTACCAAGATGTTTGATCTTTACGGCCTTGCCATACACTAATCATGTGTTTCTTCACACTGCGATAGCTGTAAAAAACAAAGACAAAACGTTCGAAAATCAACAACCACATAATGAAGATAACAGCGGCAATCACGATTAATACTTGCCCGCCGGTATCCATGAACTCATTAATGGCATCGTACATTTCCATTAAGGCAATCACGATTTATGCTCCTTGACCTGCAAGCATTTGGCTTTGGCCTAGCTCTGTTGATTCAGCACTCTCTGCTCTTTCTGCAATGATGCCGGTACTTTCTTGCTGTAAAATATTAACAATGTTGCGGCTACGACCATTTAAGTAGGCGAAGATAAAGACCATTGGGATAGCAACGACTAAACCTAAAACGGTAGTGACAAGCGCTTGAGAAATACCGCCAGCCATAAGCTTAGGGTCACCCGTACCAAACAAGGTGATAGCTTGGAAGGTATTAATCATACCTGTTACGGTTCCAAGTAAGCCGATTAGCGGTGCAACCACTGAGATGATTTTAATTAAGGTTAAGCGCTTAGATAACTTAGGGACTTCTCTTAAAATAGATTCAGATAATTTAAGTTCTAAGGTTTCAGTATCTAGGTTCGGATTGTTATCTTTAACTTGCATAACACGACCCAGAGGATTATCACTTGATGCCACTGCTGACTTAAGTTGACGTTCAACTTTAGAGCCAATCAGCACTAAACTAACAAGGCGTTCTAGCGCGATAAGCAGACCCACTAAACCGATGGCTAAAATGATGTAACCTACTGGGCCACCTTGGTCTACACGTTCTTTCAAGTCAGGCGCTTGCACTAATAAACTTAAGATTGAACCACCCGTTGGGTCTAGGGCAAAAGCGGAGGTATTTCCGCCACTGTTAATCAAATCACTTGTCGAGGCTAAGTATCGGTTAGAAGGTTGTCTAATTAGCTCAGCAACCGTGCCTGTTTCATCAATATATTCTAAATATTTACCGTTAGAGATTAAGTTAAAACCACCAACACGTGTCACCGCTGCATTGTTACGATCGCCATTGGCTAAAACAACTTCGCGGTTAAAGGTAGTTACTTTGCCGCTTTGTGTCATTTCACGTTGTAGTTCAAACCATAAACGCTCAATTTCTGCAATAGACGCCAGCTTTGAGCTTGAACCCATGCTTTGGGCAAATTCATCTAAAAACTGACCACGCCCCGGTATTTGCGCAGAAATAACTGACGTTTGAAATTTACTGCGGGTATCACCAGATACTTGCTGTAATACACCAAATAATTCTTTTAATTCGCCTAAACGTTTATCCAATGCCTCTGCTTTATTTGCTAACTCAATTTCGTTATCAGCAAAATTTTGTTCAAGCTGCACACTGAGCAATAATGCATTGTCGCGCTGATAGCTCATGTCTTTCAGCATATTTTGCTGTTGATTAACTTTGGCTTTAAATTGACTTTCTCTTGCTTGGTTTTGTTTAGTTTGCGTTATTTGGCCCTGCTCTAGTTGATTTAATAAATCATCAAGAGTGAGCGCCTCTTGTGCATGACTAACAGCACTTAAACAACTCAATGAAGCAAACGTCATGGAAAGTGCAGAAACCGTTAACGCTTTTTTACCAGCTTTATTTAGCGTGGTGACCGTATTTTTTAAAGCTTTAGTTACTGTGCTGCGTATTTTATTAGGATAATTAGTCATCATTATTACTCTGCTTGTGTCGCGGTTTCATTAATAGACACCGGTACCGTTGATACTGGTACGAGAATTAAATCTGGTGCTAGCTGTTTACGGGCGATACGTAAGGCTTTGTTAATACCTAAACGATAATCTTGTGACAGTGGTTGCCATTGACCCTCCCCCCCTTTTGAAGATTGTTTCCATTCACCTAAACGACTACCGTCACGCGTTTGATAAACCAAACTCACACGGCCGATACGTAGAAAATCAACATCCATTTTTTTACCGTCAATAGGTAAAACTCCGCTATACGCTTCAATAGTACGACCGTAATCCACTTCAATTTGATACGCTTCTAATACTCGGCGAAACTTTTCAGAAACAGCAATATCAGCACGATTCATCATGGTTTTTAAATCTTCAACACGCTTAGTTCTTTCACTAGGTAAAAAAGGCACATCAAGAGTAACAAAGGTATCTAAGGTGCTGATCATACGCGCCATTAATGGTGATATTTGACGTTCAATAACGCTTACTTCTTCCATCGATTTAGCTAATTGGGCAAGCTCAGTCATTTGGCTATCAAGCTGTGCTTGCATTTGTTGGTTATAAACACTGAGACCATCAACTTCCTTTGTAACCACATGAAATTGCTGTAACTTAGTTTGAGCTTGGTCGGTTAACGTATTTACTTTTTGTTGTGACTTAGCAGCCGAATGATTGATTTGCTGACCCGCATTAACCACCTTATTTAGTGAGGTGTTACTTAATGAGGAATCGGCTGAGGAATCAGTAGCACTCGCTGAAGTAGCAAAGATTAAACTGCTCGTGGTAAGGCCAATTAATAGGCTTGCTTTGGTGAGTTTAGACAACATCATCGGTTTACCCTTTCTCTTGTAAACTCTTATTCATAAGAGCGTCATAAATTATAAATACCAGCAGAAATCAGCATACTTTTAACAGTAATTTATCTATTGGTATTCAAGAATGTGACAAAGTGTACCGAGGGAATGTGACAGTTAAACTGAAAAATAATGACGCTTATGTTGCATTAAGGTTTCAGTTTAATGACAACCAACAAAAACAGAAATAGTAGCTAATACTGAGTCGTGTGGATCTTCAAGTAAAGTAATCGTCTCGTTCACTGCTTTCTGGGCTGTAGCGGGATTGGAATAAATCAAATGAATATTTCTTGTCAGAAGCAGTAAGAAAATCACAACAGACTTCACAAATGGCAAGAAAATAAAGACAACTAAGTGCAAAAAACCGAAGCGAGTAACTCATTAAACCATTGTCCACTTCAAGCTCATAGTTGGCGTTGCCCTTCCATCGCTTGACGTTAACTATGAAGCTAACATTGTCATTAGCAAGGTTCTCTCCGTAACCATGCGTCTAATAAAAGTTCATATAAATAATAATTTACAAACGTATATGCTGTCTTGTGTCTTATTATATTTATTTTAACAAAAAATAACTGAACTAATCTTTTTCTCTGGTGACTTACATAAGGTCAGCAATAACAAAAGAAATTTAAAATGAAAAACTATTATGTAGCCATATTCATTAGTATTTTGACAATAACTTCATTGCCAATTTTAGCTGGAGATACTTTACCAAAAGATTGGTTTAAAGCGGGTAGCACTGCTTCTGACTACAAAATGGGGGTAGATGAAAGTGTTACTTTTGATGGCAATAAGTCTGCATTCATTGAAGCCGACTCTGCTGAATCAAAAAGTTTTGGCACCTTAATGCAAAATTCAAGCGTTGAAGATTATTTGGGAGAACGTGTTCAATTAACTATTTATATCAAAACTCAGGATGTCTCTGGATGGTCAGGTGGTTGGTTTAGAATTGATGATGGCAAAAAGAAAACATTAGCATTTGATAATATGAATAATAGACCTATTACAAAAAGCACAGAGTGGGCTAAGTATACTATGGTTCTAGATATACCCACTAACGCAACGAAGATGGCTTACGGTGTGATGCTAAATGGGAACGGCAAGGTTTGGTTTGATAATTTAAGTTTTGAAATAGTTGACTACAACACACCTGTAACCGATCTTTATGCGATAAAGTTGCAAAATAAAACTAAAAATTTGAGTTTTGAGTTTTAAGTTTTAAGTTTTAAGTTTTAAGTTTTAAGTTTTAAGAGAAGTTAATGACCTGAGTATTCAATGGCACGTTGGATAACATAGTAAAAGTTGAACAATTTAATAGTCAAGATTCGTAATGAGTCTAAGTTTTCGACATATCTGTTCCTTATTACAAAGAACATTGTATTTAATTATGACTTTAAGACATAGGTAACAGTTAACAAGTATTAAAATCAACACCAACAGCCTAAACCTTTATAGTTCGTATATTTAGTTGTGCTGTCGCTTAATATGGTATTAAGACAATAATTGATTCGCCATTAAATTAGCGTATTCTAACTAGTTCTATATATATTCATTTGGAAAGGTCATCTTGAAAAAAATTGCGCAAGGTTTTTTGTTTTTATACGTGCTTTTTAGCTTATCTGGCTGTATTGCCGCTACGGTTTTATCCGCCGCGGTGGATGTCACTACAACAGTTGTTGGTGGGACTATCGACGTTGTCGACACAGTGACGCCAGACATTATTGATGACGATGATGAACAAGCAGAAGACGATGATCACGACAACGAAAAAAATTAACCTGCATGGATTGATGAACAAATAGGTCGGATACAATTACACACTATTAGCTCAATGATATTAGCCTGTAGGTTCACTACTTCCTCTGTATTTCTGAGGACTTCAATTTGAATAAACTTAATAAAGTAGTCTATTGCGTATCAAAGCAGTCATAAGACGTCTATATTTTCCAGTTGCCAAAGACAAAAAAACACCAATCACTACAATTGATGTTTCTGAGAATGAAACAATATTAAATGATTAAGATTATTTCTTAAATCGACGTGATGCGAAACCAATCATACCTAATGCAAAAATAGCAAGTGTTGATGGTTCAGGTACTTCGACTGCAGATACTCTGATTTCATTAAGACCATAAACATTGGTACCACAACAAGCCGAACCTCCAACTGCAACACTGTCAGCGTTGAACTGTATATATCTAAATGCGTTAGTGTTACTTACAGCAAAGTTCTGAGCAGTAAGAGGATCGGACTGAGCGCCACTCTCTGCCAATAATGTTGAATCGATCAAAACAGATTCTGTGCCTGCAAGATCAAATCCCATGCTGCCAGATAGCATAACCGAGTTACTAGCCAGTATACGGAAATCTCCTGTACCTCTATCAAAGTACTGAGCGTTATGAGTATTAAAGAGCTCCATGAAGTCAATAACATATGCCTGACCTAGATCAATTGTGATCCACGCATCTGCTGTACCATTATTAGGATTAAGCCAATATCCACCTTCTGCATCATTAGGATTTTGGTTATTTTCAGTTATCACACCAGTTTGATTATCGAGGATATTTTCAGCAAAAAATCGACTATCATAAGGCGTAGTAGAGCCGATTACATTGCTAGTATCAAGTGTAATCAAACCTGCGCTAGCAACATTTGTTAATGCTGATACAGACAAAATGATGCTTGTTATCGCTGTATTTAAAAATTTAAATTTCATAGGTATTCCTTTTGATCCTTTCACAACAGTATTAGAAGGTACATGCAAAAAGTGAAACGTCATTACTTCATGTGACTTTATAAAAGCACAAAGCAAGCCAACTTAATAATATTAAATACATTCAATACGATAAGATTAAAACAACAACATTGATATCTTACTTGTAAAATAATCTGACAAAACAAATTCATTAACTAACTGATGTTAATAAATTAACTAATCGAACTCTAGTTGACCTTTTAATAACAAAAGTAATAGATGATTTAATTCCATTTAGCGCTGTAAGGGAGCCTGCAATTGTCTCAATATTACGTCAACTAAATATCACTTTAAAATCCCCCTTAGCTAACTTTATGATTGATGGTTTTGGTAGCAGAAATCTCGGTTAGAAACTCTCATCACCTGACACCTTTCTCATTATTGATCATGGCACAATCGCCTATAGCTACTGATAGTAATTAGCTACGATTCCTACCTTTTAAATAAGCGTTTGCAGTGCTTGCTCTCTGTTAGTGAATTGGTATTTTTTATCCAATAACGTTGCTAAAGATAACTTATCTAATGATTGATTAATTTTCTCATTGCCTGTGATAACCAGCACAGTTTTACCTTTTGATTTAGTCCGGTCAATAAGATCGGTGATCATAAGTGCGGTGGTTGTCCCTATCAATTTGGCGTTCGATAAATCTATCACTAAGGTGGTGAACGCTAGGTTTTCAGTAAAGCGGCGAGATAACTCTCTAGAAACAGCAAAACTAACAGGGCCGTCTATTTCGAGTAAAAGCGTGTTTGCTAAGGACTTACTCAGATTTTTTTGAATATCATCCGTTAACGCACTATTCGTCTCGTTTGATGTCATTTCACTGCTTATTTCGCTAAGTAATTCATCCCCTCTACTGAAGGTAATATTATCAAGTTGAATATGAGTTAAACGATCTAAGGTCACTAAATTTGCGATGAACATACCGACTAATACGGCAGTGATTAAATCAACAAAAACGGTAAGCAGTAACACCAATAACATTAAAGCAGCCGAAAATAATCCAACTTTTTTTATCTGAAAAATGAAACGCCAATCAATAATATCAAGACCCACTTTAATCAGCATACCTGCCAAAACAGTATGGGGAATATACTGTGCGTAATCTCCTGCCCAAAGAATAACAATGAGTAAAGTAATAGAATGTATGATGCCCGACAGGGCTGTTTTACCTCCCGCACGGATATTAATGGCAGTACGCATAGTCGCCCCTGCGCCCGGCAATGCACCAAAAAATCCCGCAATAGTATTCGCAATTCCTTGGCCGATCAGCTCTTTATCACTGTCGTGATGAGTCTCAGTCAGCGTATCAGCAACCATTGAGGTAAGTAATGAGTCGATAGCGCCTAATACCGCTAATAAAAAGGCGAAGTAGCTAACCTGATAAAGTGACTCTAACGATAAGGTGGGCATTGATAAACTTGGAAAGCCCGTCGGAATTTCCCCGATAACAGAGATGCCTTGTTGAGTAAAAAAAGTGGCGCTAATGACGGTTAATGTGATTAGGGCAAACAATGGTGCGGGGATTATCTTGGTCCATTTTTCAGGCCAATAGATCATAAGCAACAAGGTGATAATTCCCAGTACCGTCGCAAAAGTATTTTGCTGACTGAGTGCATTAGGAATATTCATTAAGGCTGCTAAGGCGTTGCTATCCCCTGCATTACCTAACAGTGGCGATATTTGTAGCAGAATAATTATGATGCCAATGCCGGTCATAAAGCCAGAAATAACGGGGTAAGGCACCATAACAAAATACTTACCTAGCTTGAGCAAACCAAATAATATTTGAAATAAGCCAGCTAAAATGACACAAGTAAAAGCCAGCACCAAGCCAGTATCGGGATGACTGCCGATTAATTGCGTGAATACTAAAGCCATGACCACACTCATAGGTCCGGTTGGACCGGATATTTGTGTGGCAGTTCCACCAAAGAGCGCTGCAAAAAAACCGACAAAAATCGCGCCGTAAACACCGGCTATGGCCCCTGCTCCAGATGAGACGCCAAAGGCTAATGCTAAGGGTAATGCGATTACTGCAGCGGTTAAACCGCCGAAGATATCACCTTTAAGATGCTGACTAGATATTTTGTTTAGTAAAATAATGATTGTCTTTTGTGGGTAAGAGAGAGTCCCAGTATAAGCGCGACTCAAAAAATGTAATTACACCAATCGTACTAATTTATTGATCTGTTTGGAATTAGACCTTGGTAGGCAAACTAATATGAACTGTTACACCAGCTGGGTTTTGATGATTATAAGCGCTGATATTTCCCTGATGAAACTGACAAATTAAGCGAGAAATATATAAGCCTAAACCCAGGTGTGGCACGGCTTTTTTTTAGCTATTATCGGTTTTCCCTTAAGCCACTTTTAGCCAAGGTTAAAGTGCCATTACCTAGGCAAGTGGATGTAACCACTGTTAAGATAGTGCCTCATGTTAAGTCTTTGACTGGAAAAATAAATAATAACTTTTGTAGGACAGTACTATGAGTAAAGAATTAGAAAAGTTTTTACGTAAGCGTAACGCTGCTCCTAGAAAGGTTAGCAAGTTTCAATACCTCTATGATGATAATGAAAGTGTGTTGGATTTTTATCTCAAACATGGCGGATTGCAGCGACGACATAACGTTAAAGATGATTTTAATCGTAAACCTTGGGAATTTATTGATACAGAGCTTGGTATTCCAATAGATCATATTGAAATGCAGGTGGAAGCGACTTTTGTCCTGCAAGGAGTAGTGGTTGCGGAAAAGTTAACTGAATTGTTAACTTTAGCAGTATTACATAGTGGCATATCCTTTAATAAGCAAAAAATGGCGCCACAACGTTTTGGCAAAGAAATACTGGGGAGAGTCAGACCTGATTGTGTGTTTACTTTAGCTATTGCCGTATTATTAGGTGAATATGATTCGGCTTTTAAATTATTTGAATTTTTCAAAAATGGCTATGCCAAAGGCTGGATAAATCGTTCAAAAAGTCATATGACAGATTTTATTATATTGTTGTATGGCACTTACAGTAATGAAATGCTCAGTAGTAACGTAGATGATTTTTCTTATCCGCACATTATTGCAGACTGGAACACCACCGATGCTAATAAAATAACAAGTTATGTTCAGCAATTATGTGATGATCAAGTTGCGCAAGTGGCAGCCCCACCGAGTGAATGTTTTTTTGAGTACGACAACCTTAATTGGCAGTTTATTCCTTACCCTGCATTAATGTTGCTAGCATTACGACAAAAAAGTGGGTTAACGAATCCAACAATAGAACATGTTGCCTTTGGTAATGTGAGTGAACTGACGCCAATGCTGACTTCTAACGATGAGCCTAATCCAATATTCATGCCGTTTAAAATGAAGCTGGAACAACAAGGTTTCGATATTGATAAAATTTTTTCTAAAGAACAATAAAAGAAAACTAAATAAATAAGTAAGTAACTAACTAGGACACCCACTCATAATTTTCTATAAAACCCAAGATTTATCGGGTGATAAAATTAGGGCTTGCACCAATTTCAGTAGCATATTAGTTGGTGCAGATATTACTACAGGGATTACTAAATATGGCGAATAACCAATTCTATATAATTATTCTACAGGACTTTATCGAATACGATAATGATTTAGCTATCTATCATAATAAACCTTTTACAGGAGTAGTTATTGAGCATAAAAACTGTGTTGTAGTAAATAAATTTGAGTATAAAGAGGGAATTAAAGTTACTGAAAAAAAGACGTTTTTCCCTGCTATTCCTAATGTGGAGATAATTAATGTAAATAATATTGTTGAACGAGATGGTGGGGGGGCAGTAATTTATAATGGATTACCTCTATCAGGACTCATTTATTATTTTAGAGGTAAGTATTGTTATTTTATTCAAGAGTATGAAGCAGGCTGGGAAAACTCGGAGTTAGGCATTGGTAATAATGGTAGGTTAAGTCGCCTATACCGAAATGGCAATGACTATAGTGAGTGTCTTGAGTGGGAGAATGATCAATTACGTAATTATGAAATAAATATAAGCTTACCTGATACTCGACGATGTTCAGCTTTATCATTGGGCTTTTCGCCAACTAATCAGCTAAATAAAATGAGAGTTCAAGATGACTTTTACTTAGTAAGTAAAAGAGTGATAGATGATGTTTGGTATTCTGATTACTTAACATTTGAAGATCTCCAAGGTTGTCAAATTGATGAGTCGCTGTTGTTATCAGGGAATAATGTTGATGATGAGTTTTTTAAAAAACTTATTAACCGTGGGATATTAACTGATTGCAATGAGATCATATTACCTGAACATATTATTGACCCTAAAGTATTAGAGAAATATTTGCCAATGTCCTCTCTTCAGAAATTAACATTCAGATATATGAGGGATAGCAAAATTAGTAAAGCTTCTTACCAGCGTTGTTTATCTAATTATGACTTAACTTTTATCAATTAACTTGTGAATAAAAGGGGAAGAGCCGTTCTTAAATATAAGAAAATTCCGTTTCTAGATTGATATTTATAGAGGTTTACTTCAGCTAAATGATATTTATTAATAAAAAAAGTTTATTACTTCTGCTTACCATATTGAGCTTAACTGCTTGTGCCTCACAATACGCACCAATAACCACTAACTCAAAGTATGCTGGTGGTTATCAAGAGCTATTGCTAGATGAAATGTTACATAACAATGAGACGTTAACAAATTATCCGAGTAAAAATAGCCAACCAACCCCAAAACGCTATTTACTTACTTATCAAGGCACCACCAGCGACACTAAAGAACGTATTTCAGGCTTCTGGCAACAACGTGCCAATGAACTTTGCCCGAATGGTTATAACGTTGAAAGTCATCTTCAAACAATTCTCTATGGCACAATACGTTCCCCCGTTAACGGCCGAATGGAAAACTTAGGCACGCAACAGCCCATTGATAAGGGCATTATTCAATGCTTAGATTAAGTACTAAAAACCTGTTTAGAAAACTAGGGACTCATCAGTATGCTGTATAAGCACGACTCACAAAAAGTAGTTATTAGACCTTGGTAGGCAAACTAATATGAACTGTTACACCAGCAGGATTTTGATGATTATAAGCACTGATACTTCCCTGATGAAATTGGCAAATTAAGCGAGAAATATATAAGCCTAAACCGAGATGTGGCACCACTTGCTTATTTTGTGCTTTTTGGTTTTCATCACGCAATGACACCATGGAATCAAATAAACTTTCGCTGAGTTGCTCTGGTAATAAAATGCCGTTATTACTAATAAGCAGTTCAGCATTGTGCTTATTACTGCTCTTTTTCAACTCAATAGTGATGATATTATCTTGGCTAAACTCAACCCCGTTACTGACTACTTTATCTAACAATTGCACTATATGTTCAGGAGAGCCATGCAAAAGAAATGTACTTGCATTGAGAGCTTTAACGTCAATATTCAAGATGAACTGCATTGTTGGGTATATTTGCTGATAGCCAGAAATACAGCCTTTAACAACCTGACGTAAATCAAAATCAATTTTTTCAGTGCTCGATAACATTTGTTCAAGGCGAGTTGCTTCACTCATATTGGTAAGAATTAAGTTCAACGTTTTGATGCCAGTTTGCGCTCTTTCGACATATGGACTGTTGCTTTTATCTTCTTGATTTTGCTTTATTTCTAGTAAACTTAGGTTGTCTAATGAAGTTTTAACCACAGCGATTGGCGTTCTTAATTCATGAGATAATCGAGATGACATGTTTTCTAAGTAATGGTTGTACTCACTTAAGCGGTTAACTGCAGTGGTAAAGCTGCGAGATAAATCACCTATTTCATCATTACTGTTAGAAGCCTGCATTTGACCAATAATTCGTCCTTGTTTATCAATGGCTAGTTCTGCTTGACTAGATAACTGTCGAATACGCGATGAAATACGTGAAGCAAATAAAATAAAGGTCAACGCGCCTAAACTCATAATCGCTAAAATGACGGTAAATAGTTTTTCTAACGCGCGATTTCGTAAACTACGTATACCGTTTGTTGTTTCTTCAACAATAACAGCACCCTTTACTTTATTATTGATAAAGATAGGATACGCCGCAGAAAGTACTAGCGCCTTTTTATCGGTCGTTAAACGCCATTGAGAGGTTGACTTACCACTTAACGCATTAACAATATGTGAGCCTTGTAAATGCTGTGCATCATAGAGTTGATCGATAAAGTCCGTCGACGGTTTAGTTAATATTTTATAATACAGAGGCAATAAAAATTGTTGCTTAAACTGATACCAGAAACTGTTTTTTTCCTCTTCTTTGGGCTGCTTTTCTCGCGCATGCCATACGCCACTAGCTGAATTTAGTGAACCTGCGCTAGCAAGCACTCGGTGGTGTTGATCAACAACCCAAATGCTAGAATTGGTATAACGCATGCCTTTAACAATACGCTCAATCTCAGGCGAAGGGACAACAATAGTTCCCAAACTTTCTTCTTTACTGGGATCTGCTGAACCAATGGCAGAGACAGCTTCACTATTGGTTTTATCTACATCAAAAAAAGCAAAAGCAATGTTATCGCCTAAGTTGTCTAAAGGCACTCTTAACTCGACATTATAGCCTTGTGGCGTTGGTAACCAGTGTCCTTGAATCTGTGGCGCTGGCGCAGGAATAGCAGTGTCATCATCAGTAAGCGCAAAGGCAGATATCCAACCTGATTTTTTATTACTGATAATAAAGCGATTTAACTTATTGTTGGTATCACTAAAAGACAGGGCTAAATGATCGTTATTGGTGATACTTCGGGTATTTTCACCACGAAAGATCAAGCGGTTATCAACCACCTGAAAAAACAAATACAAGTAATTATTATACTTACCGACACTCGCTTTAAAATTCAGGCTTAATGGCTCATTGGCAAATAGCTGCTGTTGCTGGTTATAAAAATGTGTGCGTTGATTAAAGTCAGGCCAATCATTAGACAAACCGTCTAAATTCACGGCTTCTGTTAATTTATAGCCATAAAGATCTTTACCTTGTTCAACATTAGGTAAAAAACTCGCTTGGTTATTGAATAGGTTTTCACGCTCATGCAAAGCAGTGGCTAACGCCCGCGCTGTGCCCACTAATGTTTGCTCTTGTCCAAAGCGCAAATATTTTTCCATTTCCCAGACATATTGATAACCAAACCAAGGAATAACAAACAGAAAACTTGAAAGTAATAACAGTTTTGATCTGAGTCCAAAGCGCAATTTCAAGCGTTTACCATTAACCATATTAGCACTATTAACCTTCATCATCGGCAATATTGTTAGCACTTAGCCAGCGATAACCCATGCCATAAACGGTTTCTATGCAGTCAAAATTGTTGTCATAATGCATAAATTTTTTGCGAATTCGCTTGATATGGGAAGTGATTGTACTGTCATCCACATATATTTTTGAATCAGTCATCAATTGCGTACGGTTTTTAACATGACCTGGATTTTTGGCTAAGGCATGAACTAACCAAAATTCAGTAATAGTTAAATCAATAGACCTATTTTGCCAGGTAATACTCATACGCTGACTATCCACTGTAAGCTCTCCAGAACGAGTAATATGGTCATCGTTAATGGGTTTTTTTAGTGCTTCTTGACGACGAAACAATGCTGATATTCGCGCCGTTAGATGAGGTAAACTAATATCTTTGGTAAGGTAATCATCGGCACCAATTCGTAAACCAGATACCGTATCAAAATCATTGTCACGTGCCGTTAAAAAAATAATAGGTAAGGTAGCCGACTTAGCTCTAAGTTGCTGACACAAAACAAAACCACCATCATATTCGTCATTCAAACCTATGTCTAAAATAACTAGATTGGGTAAACGCAAATTAAAGGCTTGGGTAGCGCTGGATCTATCTGCATAGGTTTGCACTTGATATCCTTGGCTACGTAATACATCAGCATAGTTTTCTCTAATAGCAGCTTCATCTTCTACAATGGCAATTCTTTTACTCATTTATATTCACTTTTGATTATCTTGATTAACTTGAAGCTAATAGCTGTTATCCGTTCATATCTCGACTATATCTAACTTTACTCATTAACGCGCTTAATTTTTGAAATTGCCATATTGTTGCCACAATTGTTCACTGCTTTGCCTTTATTCGAGCAGAGCAATGCCCATTTTTTGCGGTTTAATAACTCCTGTCAACAACACAACCTTATCAACATTACTTTAACAGCATGAATTAACAATACTGTTTAACAACACTGTTAACAAAAAATATGGCATAAAAGGATAACTCATGAAAAACACTATTCAATTACCACAAACTCAACCAAACAAAATTACTGGAAAAAAATTATTCATCACCACGGCACTTATTGCTGCTTTAGCAACAGGCTCAGTACATGCCTCCGAAAAAACACATCAACAAGAAACCAATAACGAAAATATTGGTTTTGGAACAGGTGCCGTCATCGGTGCTGTTGTCGCGGGTCCCGTAGGCGCCATTGTCGCGGGATTAGGCGGAATATTTGTTGCTAAATACATTAACGTTAATGATCAAAATGATGAATTAAGTACGGCGTTAGTCAATGAACAACAAAAACAACGATCGAATGAGCAAATTCAAAGTCAATACCAAGCTAAGTTGCAGCGTTTAGAAGCTTCGTATCAGCAACAATTAGTCGTATTAGAAACACAACAAGATAACTCTGGCCAATTACAAGCAGATAACCTGTTAATGAGCCTACAATTCTCTACCGGCTCAAGTGAGATAGCACCACACTATCAAGAGCAAGTATCAGCCCTAGCACAAATATTAAATAACTCGCCTGAGATGAAAATTGACTTGTCTGGTTATACCGATTTAATCGGTGAACAATCGCTTAATCAAACGTTATCACAAGCCAGAGTTGAGTCGGTAAGAACCTTATTGATGGCGCAAGGTGTGGAAGAACAACAAATAGCGACCTTTGCTTTTGGTGAAGAGTCACCTGTGGTGGCCAATAATGAAAGTGAAGTTAGCTTTTATGACCGTCGTGTTGTGCTGAAATTACATACACCATCATCAAAAAAAGAATCAGAAACAATAAACAACCAAATGGCGAATAATCACTAATCTTCTGGTTCATTAACTCCCATATTTGCTAAAAAAGGAGGTGTTTATGGCAATTTAATTAGAACAAAAAATCTATATCAGTAATAAAGCTGTCTCTTATACACATCTGACGCTGCCGACGAAGAGGATAGTGTAGAT